>Ga0209985_10000103_pt1 | contig 94190 bp, 83 predicted proteins | sample NOAtaG_FD_187305 | JGI IMG/M metagenome (GOLD analysis project Ga0209985, IMG submission 187305) | Freshwater lake microbial communities from Lake Erie, under a cyanobacterial bloom - NOAA_Erie_Diel6S_1000h metaG (SPAdes) (version 2) | ecosystem: Environmental > Aquatic > Freshwater > Lake ... | reverse complement strand
GCGCGCTCGATGTCGTTGGAGCCGAGCATGACGTGGTTGAACATGGAACGTTGCCTTGGGGAAGTGAAAAGCGGGCATTCTTGCGCGAGACCGACAAGGGCGTGTCCGGACGCTGGCACCCCCCCCGCCTTGGCCCCGACGCCCCCGATGTCCCCGATGCCCCCAAGCCCCGTTTCCCTCAACACCCTGCGCGTATTTGAAGCCGCCGCGCGGCACCTGAGCTTCACGCAGGCGGCCGGGGAGCTGTGCGTGACACAAGCGGCGGTGAGTCACCAGATCCGCACGCTGGAGGCGCAGCTGGGCCAGCCGCTCTTCGTGCGAACGCCGCGCGCGCTTCAGCTCAGCGACGCCGGCCAGCAGCTGCTGCCGGCGCTGCAGCAGGGGCTGGGCCTCATCGAAGCGGCACTGCAGCAGCTCGCCACGCGGCAGGCGGTGGAGCGACTGACCGTGGGCGTGGTGGGCACCTTTGCGCAAGGGCACCTGCTGGCCCACCTGCCCGCGTTCGAGGCCGAGCACCCGGGCATCCAGCTCCGACTGCTCACCCACAACAACCGGGTCGACCTGCTGGCCGAAGGGCTGGACGCCGCGATCCGCTTTGGCGACGGCGCCTGGCGCAGCGAGGCGGCGCAGGCCCTGATGCCCGCGCCGTTGTCCCCCCTGTGCAGCGCGCGCACGGCGGCGGGCCTGCGCGAGCCCACGGACCTGCGCGGCGCTCTGCGCCTGCGGTCGTTCCGCAGCACCGACTGGGACGCCTGGGGCCAAGCCGTCGGTGTCGAGCTGCCCCCGGCGCGCGGTCCGCAGTTCGACAGCTCGGTGTTGATGGTCCAGGCCGCGCTGCAGGGCGAAGGCGTGGCGCTGGCGCCGCCGGCCATGTTCCAGCACGAGCTGCACGAGGGCCGGCTGGTGCAGCCCTTTGCCGCGGCGGTCGATGTCGGCCGTTACTGGGTCACATGGCCGCTGAACAAGCCGATGCCACCGGCGTTGGAGCGATTCCGCAGCTGGCTCTTGCGCACGGTGTCGGCATGACGAGGCCGGCATCCCGCTGGGTGTGGGTCCGGGTCCAGGCGTCGGCGCAACGCCATTGCAACGAATCGGATCATTCGCTGACAGCGTCGGTCCGAGCCGCTATACAGAGCGTGTGAGCCCCCTGATCGAACGCGAACAACCGCTGCGGCAACTGCATGCGGCGCTCGCCGCATTGCGCGGGGGCTCGCCCACGGGCTGCAACGTCGTGGTCTCGGGCGAGCCCGGGGTCGGCAAGACGCGGCTGATCGGCGCATTGCGCGAAGCTTGCGAACCCGACGTGACCTGGCTGGCCGGCGCCTGCGAGCCCCTGCTCGCGCCCAGCGCCTACCTGCCACTGGCCGACATGATGTCCGCCTTGCCGGCACGCTCCGCCGAGCTGCTGCGGGGCGGCGCGGGTGGTGTCGCCGTGATGGCCGACCTGCTGGCCCTGCTGCGCGACCGCCACACGCCGCTGGTGCTCGCGGTCGACGACGTGCACTGGGCCGACAGCGCGACGCTGGAGCTGCTGCGCTACCTGGCCCGGCGCATTGCAGGCACCCGCGCGATGCTGCTGCTCGGCCACCGCGGGGCCTTGCCGCCGGATCACCCGCTGCATGCGCTGCTGGGCACGCTGCCACCGGCGCACACCCTGCGCATCGAGCTTGCCGCGCTGTCGCGCGATGGGGTGGCCGCGCTGGCCCGCCAGCAGGGCTGCGAGCCGCCACCGGGCTTGTTCGAGGCCACCGGCGGCAACCCGTTTTTTGTCGGCGCGTGTCTTGAGGCCTCGGGCCCGCTGCCCGTGGTCGTGCGCGACGCGGTGCTCGCCCGGGCGACGGGCCTGGACAGCCAGGCCCGTGACGTGCTCGCCTTGGTCAGCGTGGCGCCCGCGGGTCTGGGCAGTGCGGTCATCGAAGCCATCGTCGATGACACGGCACAAGCGCTGGACACGGCGGCGCGGGCACACCTGCTCGAGGTCGAGGCCGGGGTCTGGCGCTTTCGCCACGACATCGCGCGCCATGCGGTCGAATCGTCGCTCGGCGAGGCCCAGCGTGTGGCCTTGCATGCGGCGATCTTCGACGCCCTGGATGCCACGGCCTCGGATCCGATGGCGGCCCCGGTCAGCACCGCGCTGCGCGTGCACCACGCCGGGCATGCCCAGCTCTGGTCGGCGGTGGCCCGGCTGGCGCCGCTGGCGGCATTCGAGGCGGCGACGGCAGGCGCGCATCGACAGGCGGCCGATCTTCTGGCGCTGGCGCTGCGCCACGACACGGCGTCGGCGCCGTTGAAGCGGCTGGAGCTGCTGGAGCGCCTGGCGGCCGAGCTGGCGGCCTGTGATCGCCTGCTCGACGCCATCGCCACCCGCGAAGCGGCGGCGTCGCAGTGGCGGGCCCTGGAGGCCGCGGCCAGCGGGGCGGGCGACCCGGCCGCGATGCTGGCACTCGGCCGCCAGTTGCGCGAGCTGGCGCGCCTGCGCTGGCTGGCGGGCCAGGTGCCGCAGAGCCAGCGCGACGCCCAGGAAGCGGTGTCCTGGCTCGAGCAATGCGGCCTGCCCGTCGAGCTGGCGCTGGCCCAGGCCACGCTGGCCCAGAGCTGGCTGATCGACGACGCCGAGCGGGCGCAACGTTTTGGCCAGTTGGCGCTGGAACGCCTGTCGCCCGACATCCACCCCGGGGGCCATGCCCATGCGCTGAACACCGTGGGCTTTGCACGACTGGTGCGCAGCGCCGACGAAACCGGCTGGGCCGAGCTGGACGAAAGCCTCGCGCGTGCGCTGGCGCTGGGCGACCCGGCGCTGGTGGTGCGTGCGTATGCCAACCTTGCGTCGATGTGCTGCGTGCAGCGCCGCTGGCAGCGCCTGCACGAGGTTTGCGAGCAGGGCATCGCCTACGTCGCCGAGCGTGACCTGGACCGCAGCGAGGCCGTGCTGCGCATCCGCCGCGCCTGGGGCGCCATCGAACAAGGCCGCTGGTCGGCTGCACGGGCCGAGCTGCGCCAGGCGCGTGCGTTGCCGGCGCTGCCGCCGTTGCAGGAGCGGCAGAGCCAGTACCTGGTTGCACTGCTCGACCTGCGCGAAGGTGCCGAAGGCGCAACCGAGTACTGGACCGGCGCGCTGGCCGGCCAGGGCCGCATGACGGTCGACCCCTGGTACGCGCCGCAGGCACTGGCCTGGACCGAGGCCGCCTGGCTGCTGGGCGACACGGTGGCGCTCGACTCGGTGCTGGCCGAAGCCCTGCCACGTGCGCTGCAAACGGGCGAGCGCTGGCGGATCGGCCAGTTGCTGTGCTGGCAGATGCGCGCCAGCGGCGTTCCCCCGCTGGCCGTGCCGGCCGGGCTGCCGCAGCCCTGTCTGCTCGAGCTCCACGGCGACACCGCCGGTGCCGCCGCAGCCTGGGCGGCGATCGGCTGCCGCCACGCCCAGGCCCTGGTGCTGGTGGCGGCACCGGAAGGCGGGTTGCAGTCCGAGCAGGTGCAGCAGGGCCTGGCGCTGCTGGCCGAGCTTGGTGCTCAGGGGACGATGCGCGCGCTGCGCCCGCGCCTGGCCGCGGCCGGCCAGCGCCTGCTGCCGCGCGGGCCGAACCAGCGCACGCGGGCCGACCCGCTGGGGCTGACCGCGCGGGAGCGCCAGATCCTCGACCTGATCGGCGAGGGCCTGGCCAACCGGCAGATCGCCGAGCGGCTGTCGCGCAGCGAACGCACCGTCGAGCACCACGTCGCGGCGCTGCTGGCCAAGCTCGGGGTCGGCAACCGCGACGAGGCGCTGCGCCGCGCCCGCACGGCCGACGCCGGCGCATCGCCTGCGGCCGAGAAATAGGCGCTCATGGCGCAAAGATGGGCGCTGCCGGGCCTTTGGGCACGGTGGCGGTGCCGCGATGCTGGGGTCACGCTGATTGAGCGTGTATCCAGGCCAGGAGGCCCCCATGAGCGGACTCGACAGTTCCTACCTCAACGACGTGCAGAAGCACCTCGGCTACTTCGGCATCTTCCCGCCCAACCGGCCGGTCAAGCTCGGCGACTACGGCAAGCGCCAGGGCGACGAGTGGGAAAGGCACGGCAACATCTCGAAGTGGATCGAGCCCAAGGAGCAGCGCCGCGATGGCGGGCCGATGACCTTCACCAGCGACGGCGACGTCAAGACCCAGCTCAAGGTCGGCGCCAAGGACCCGACCGGCCAGTACGACGTCGACCTGGACCTGACCTTCACGAAGAAGCACTCGATCTTCTTCCAGGCCCACCGCACGACCATCGTCAGCATCAGCAACCTGCAACGGGTCGGCGAACGGATCGTCCAGGAGTACCAGGAAAAGGGCAACGACTGGCAGCTCAGCGACGAGTGGGTCAACGAGCTGGTGCTGTGCGACGTGCTGACCGTGATCGTGGCCAGCGAGTCCGGCCAGCAGGTGACGCTGCGCGGCAAGGCGCCAGTCAACGTCTCGGGCGTGCCGGTGGCGCAGATCGACCTCGAGAAGTTCAGCATCGCCAAGAGCAGCAGCGGCATGTCGATCACCGGGCCGATCAAGGGCGCGACACCGCTGTTCAAGCTCTACCGCGTCAAGGACTCGGCGTTCAAGAAGGCCGACTACGCCGAGGTGCGCTGATGCCTGGCGTCCCGGCGACGCCGCCGCGGCTGTAGCGGCTGGCTGTAGCGGCTGTCGCGGCACGCGGCCGACAATGGCCGCGTGCCCGCCGCTGTGACGCCCACACCGCTGTACGAACGCGACGACACGCTGGCCCGGCTGGCCGCGCGTGTCGGCGCCTTGTCGCGCGACGGCGGTGGGGTCGTGCTGCTGGTGGGCGAGTCCGGGGTCGGCAAGACCAGCCTGGTGCAGCAGTTGCGCCAACGCGCCGGCGCACGCACCGAATGGCTGGCGTGCAGTTGCGAGCCGCTGCTCGCGCCGCCGCCGCTGGCGCCGCTGATCGACCTGCTGCCGGCGCTGCCGCCCAGCCTGGCCGCCGCGGTGCAGGCCGCGCGCCTGACTCCCGAAGCGTTGGCCGGCTTTGCGTCCAGGCTGCTTTCCGGGCCCGGGGCGCGGGTGCTGGTGGTGGACGACGCGCAGTGGGCCGACGGCGCGACGCTCGAGCTGCTGCGCCACCTGGGCCGCCGCTGCCGCGAATCGCCGCTGCTGCTGCTGCTCGTCTGGCGCGACGAAGACGCGGCGGCGCTCGTGGCGTTCGAGGCCACGCTGGCCGGCGCGCGGATCTGGCGCGAGCCGCTGGCGCCGCTGTCGGCAGCCGCAGTGGCGCAATGGGCCACCCGCCGCGGACGCCCGGCGCGGGGCCTGCATGCGCTGACGCAAGGCAACCCGTACTTCGTGTCGCAGCTGCTGGACGCCGAGCCACAACACCAGGACGCGCATGCCCGCAGCCTGCCCAGCGCCTTGCGCGACGCCGTGATGGCGCAGGCCCTGCCGCTGGCCGGCGCGGCGCGCGACGCGCTCGAGCTGGCGGCGCTGGCGCCGGGAGGCCTGGCGCTGGCCACGATGGGCGCGGTCCTCGACGCACCCGAGCAGGCGGTGGCACCCGGCGTCGCCGCGGGGCTGCTGGTCAACCGGCACGGCCGGGTCGGCTTTCGCCACGAGCTGGCGCGCCAGGCGGTCGAGGCCGCTTTGCCGCCGCCGCGGGCCGCCGCACTGCATCAGGCGCTGTTCGACACCCTGGCCTGCCAGGGCGCATCGGTGGCGCGGCTGGTGCATCACGCCGTGCGTGGAGGTCTGGGCAGCGCGGTGGCGCGGCTGGCACCGCAGGCGGCACACGAGGCCGCGGCCGGCGGAGCCTGGCGCGAGGCCGCTGAGCTGTTTGCGCTGGCTCGCCAGCATGCCGACGCCAGCCCGGCCGCGGAACAAGCGGCGCTGGCGGTGGCGCATGCCCAGGCCTGCGTGCCGGCCAACCGGCTGGACGATGCCCTGACCGCGTGGACGAGCGCCCTGGCCCTGCACCGTGCCCTGGGCGACCTGGCGGCCTGCGCAAGGGACGAGCGCGAACGGGCTCGCCTGCACTGGATGCGCGGGCGCTCGCCCCAGGCGCTGCCGCATGCCCAGGCGGCGCTGGACCTGCTGGACCGGCTGCCACCGGCCCCGCGCGAACGCGCCGAGACGCTGGCCACGCTGGCCGACCTGCACATGCTGGACCTGCGTGCCGACCGTGCGGGCGAGCTGGCCGCCGCTGCCGAGCAGGCGCTGTCCGAAGCCGAGGCCGGCGGTATGCGCGACGACGGCCTGCGCGCCTACGTCCTGTGCATGCGCGCCGGCGCCCGGCTGCGACGCGCCGACGACGACACCGCCTGGCAGGCCTTGCGCAGCAGCCTGGCCCTGGCGCAAGCCGCTGGCGACCGCGAGCGCGTGCTGCGCGCCTGCATGGGCCTGGCGACGATGGGCCTGGTCCACCACCGGCGCGACCATGCGGTGCATGCCCTGCGTGAGGGGCTGGCCTATTGCGAGGCGAACGACATCGACCTCTATGCCGCGCGGCTGAAGATCCGGCTGGCCTACGGCACGCTGTTCCAGGGCGGCATGGCCGAGGCCGCGGCCATGCTGCGTGAGCTGCGCGCCGAATCCAGGCTGCCGCCGCTGGAAGACGAACAGAGCTGGCACGCGCTGATGCTCGTGGGCCTGCGCGCTGGCGACTCCGCCACGACGCCTTACTGGCGCGCGTTGATCGCCGGCAGCCAGCGAATGAGCGTGGACCCCTGGCATGCGCCGCAGGACCTGTCGTGCATCGAGGCCGCCTGGCTGTTCGGCGACGCGGACGGCGCGCGCCGCGTGCTGACCGAGCGCGCCCTGCCGGCGGCGCTGGCCAGCGGCGAGGGCTGGCGCATCGGCGCACTGCGTGTCTGGGCCCTCCGGCTCGGGCTGGCCGAGGCCGCGGCCGTGCCCTTCGAGTCCGACTCGCCGCCCTGCGAGCCGCTGCGGCTGGAGCTGGCCGGCGCGACCGCTGACGCCGCCGACGCCTGGGCTGGCCTGGGCTGCCACGGCGAGGAACTGCTGACCCTGCTGCACGCCCTCGACGACGAGCCGGCCCTGCTGGAGCGGGCCCGCGAGCTGGCCGAAGACGGCGGCGCGCTGGCCCTGGCCAGCCACGCCCGCGCCCGTTTGCGCGCCCTGGGGCGGGATCCGGCACGGCGCCGGGTCACGCGCGGCTTGGCGTCGGTCCTGGGCCTTGAGACCCCGGCCGCCGACGGCCTGAGTCGGCGCGAGCGCGAGGTGCTCGATGGCATCGAACGTGGCCAGAGCAACCACGCCATCGCCGAGGCCCTGGGGCTGTCTGAACGCACGGTTCAAGGTCATGTCGTGCGATTGCTGGCCAAGCTGGGCGCCAGCCGGCGCAGCGAACTGGCCCGTCGCGGCGCGCGATCTCGACTGGCCAGCGGAGATCGCGGCCAAAGCTAGGTGGCGCGGCCGAAAAACCCGGTACCGCCTGCGCTCGTCGCCCCCCGGGGCGCCTCCTAAGGTTGGGGCCATCGACACACCCGTCGATGCAAGCCCCAACAGGAAGACGCCATGCCGCCCGACCTTCTCGGCTACCTCGCCAGTGCCTTGGTGCTGGCCACCTTTTGCACCCGCGACATGGTGGCCCTGCGCGCGGTGGCCATCGCCAGCAACCTCGCGTTCATCGCCTACGGCGCCCGTGCCGGCATCGACCCGGTGCTGCTGCTGCACGTGCTGCTGCTGCCGCTGAACGCCTTGCGCCTGGCCCAGGCGCGCCAGCCCCAGGCGGCCTTGCCGGCGCCGGCCTCCAACACGGCCAACCGGAGCTGAACATGGATTCGAACCGCGTTTCCCAGAGCGCGACGCAGGGCCCGGCCGATGGCCACGCTGGTCCTGGAGCTCGAACCCGCCGCGGCCGGCATCGGCGAGCCCTTTTCGGCTTGGCCGCCGCCGGAACCGACCGTCTGCCTGTTCCACCCGGGCCCCTTCCGCTTCGGCGCCCTGGGGCCGTGCGCGACGGCCATGTCGCGCTGATGTTCCCCCACCCACCTTCACGAGTACACCCCATGCACACGTTCCCACCCATCCCCTCGCGCCGCCTGGCGCCGGCCGCCATCGCCACGTTGGCCTTGGGCCTCGCACTGTCCACGACCGGCGTCTCGGCGCGGGGCATCGACGCCATCGTGACCGTTGATCGAAGCGTGGCCATCATCATTCAGAACGCGCCGTACTCGGTGGCCGAGTTCAACTCGCGCACCGCCACCAGCAGCCCGGTGCGCGATGGCCATGTCGTCAGCTTCGAGCACCGGCTGTCGTGGTTCGCCGGCGCTTTCGGCGGCACTATCCGGCCCACTGCGAGCGCCCATCTGGACTTCGGCCTGAGCTTCACGGTGCAGGACCCCTTGTCGCAGGGATACACCTTGCGCCTGGAGCAGGTGCTGCGAGGTGTGCTGAAGGCCGATCAAGGCGCCGCGTCCGGCTCTTCGAATGCGTCGATGCCGTCGCTCGAGGTGTCGGTCTACCCGGCGTTTGAGCCGCATCCCATCGAGCTGCCCGGGCTCACCACGGCGGCACATCTGGTCAGCTCGTCGATGAACCTCAGCGACGAGGCCGTGCTCAACGACCGCCGTCGCGCCGAGGTCGGGCACTGGATCGGTACGCGCAGCTTTCTGGTCGTGCTGAGCAGCGAACAGCGCTTGTACGCGGATGCCGTCACGCCGGGTTTGTTGCAAGCCACGGCCTTCGCCCAATTTGGCCGCGCACCCGAGGCGTCGTCACTCGCGGCTGGCTACTACACCGGTCCCGGCAACCCGTCACTCGGCGACCTGGGCCACTTTCTCACCGTGAAAGCGCACTTCGACACCCCACCGGTGCCCGAGCCCGGCACCTGGCTGCTGATGGCCCTGGGCGTGGCGGCCTTGCTGACACACCAGCGCCAGACCCGGACCCGGGCCTGAGCCGCCTGCGCCCGGGTTGGGCCTAGCACTGGACCCCGGCCCGCTGCAATCCGACAGCCGCCTGCGCTGCGGTCGTGAAGTGCTGCGCCTGCCAGCCGCAGGCGCGGGCGGCGGCGACGTTGGGCTCGTGGTCGTCCAGGAACACCAGAGTCTCCGGCTCGGCCTCGAAGCGGCGGGCCGCCAGCTCGAAGATCGCGGCATCGGGCTTGGCCAGCTGCACGCGGCCGGAGAACACGCCGCTGGTGAAGCGGCGGAACACCGGCTCGCGGGCTTCCAGCACGGCAGCAATGGGCGCCGGCATGTTGGACAGGTAGTGCAGCCGGTAGCCGGCGCCGTGTAGCGCGTCGATCAGCGCCACGGTCTCGGGGATGGGCTGCAGGGCCTCGGGCACGTGGTCCACCACGGCCTGCACTTCCGACGCGGCCAGGCCGTTGCGCGCGGCGATGCGGCGGACCAGGTCGGGCACTTCGACCGTGCCGCGGTCAAAGTCGCCCCAATCGCCGCCGTAGGACTGGAAGATCTCGCGTTCCCAGTGCGCGGCGTCGGCATCGCTGGCGATGCGCGGGCCCAGCGCCGTGCGCAGCACCTCGCGGGGCTGCCAGCGCAGCACCACGGCACCGAGGTCGAAGACGATGCGCAGCGTCGTCATGACGTCAACTGCCTCAGCAGGCCCGCGGTGGACGCATCCAGCCCCGACGTGTCGCCGCTGGCGAGCCGTGGCAGCAGCGCGTTGCACAGCGCCTTGCCGAGCTCGACGCCCCATTGGTCGAAGGCGTTGATGCCCCAGACCGCAGCGCTGGTGAAGACGCGGTGCTCGTACATCGCGATCAAGGCGCCCAGGCTGGCCGGGTCCAGCCGGTCCAGCACCAGGGTCGTGCTCGGCCGGTTGCCGGGGAAGCTGCGGTGCGCGGCCAGCACCTGGCGGTCCAGTGTCGCGCTGGCGGTGGGCGCCTTCTCCGCCAAGGCCTCGGCCGCGGACTTGCCCAGCATCAGCGCCTGGCTCTGCGCCAGGCCGTTGGCGAGCAGCTTGGTGTGCAGGTCGGCATGCGGGTGATCGGGATGTTTGACGAGGATGAACTCCACCGGCACCACGTCCGTGCCCTGGTGCAGCATCTGGAAGTAGGCGTGCTGGCCGTTGGTGCCCGGCTCGCCCCAGACGACCGGGCTGGTGCCGAAGGGCAAGGACTCGCCGGCTTCGTCGACGCACTTGCCGTTGCTTTCCATCTCGAGCTGCTGCAGGTAGGCCGGCAGCCGGCGCAGGCCCTGGTGGTACGGCGCCACCGAGCGGCTTGTGAAGCCGTGGAAGTTGCGGTACCAGACGTCGATCAGGCCCAGCAGCAGCGGCAGGTTGCCCGCGGGTTCGGCCTCGGCAAAGTGGCGGTCCATTGCGTGCGCGCCAGCCAGCAGGGCGCGGAAGTTCGACTCGCCGATGGCCACGGCCACCGGCAGGCCGATCGCGCTCATCAGCGAGTAGCGCCCGCCCACCCAGTCCCAGAAGCCGAAGGTCGTCGCGATGCCGAAAGCCGCTGCGGCGGACACGTTCGTCGTCGTCGCCGCGAAGTGGCGCGCGATGCCCGCCTCGCCCAGGCCGCTGCCGGCCAGGAACCACTGGCGCGCGATGGCCGCATTGGCCATCGTCTCCTGCGTCGTGAAGGTCTTGCTGGCGACGATGACGAGCGTCTTCCGGGGGTCCAGGGCCGCCAGCACGGGCGTGATGTCATGGCCGTCGACATTGCTGACGTAGTGCGAGCGCAGCCCCGGCAGCGCGTGGGCCTGCAGCGCGATCGTCGCCATCGCCGGGCCGAGGTCGCTGCCGCCGATGCCGATGTTCAGCACGTCGGAGATCTCGCCCGCCCGCACCCGGCCCCGCACCGACTCGGCATACGCCAGCATCGCGTCGAGCACGCCATGCACTTCGGCATTGAACGGCGTTGCCGCGCCCTTGGGCGCCCGCAGCGCGGTGTGCAGCACGGCGCGGCCTTCGGTGGAGTTGATCTCGGCGCCGGCAAACATCGCGTCTCGCCGGGCCAGCACGCCGGTCTCGTGCGCCAGCGCGATCAGGTGCGCGACGGTGACCTCGTCGATCAGGTTCTTGGACAGGTCGGCAAACACCTGCGGGGCCCGCAGCGACCATCGCTCAAAACGCTGCGGTTCGTCGTCAAAGGCGCGGCGCAGGTCCAGCTGGCGACCGGTGCTGTCGAAGTGCTGGCGCAACGCGGCCCAGGCCGGGCTGCGGTCGCCGCGGACGAAGGTGGGGAGCGACATCGTCGGGCCCTCAGCCTTGCAGACCCACGATCTGCGCGTCGAGTCGGGCTGCGTCGGCCGCAAAGGCGCGGATGCCTTCGGCCAGCTTCTCGGTCGCCATCGCGTCGTCGTTCAGCGCGTAGCGGAACGCGGCTTCGTCGGTGGCGCGGTAGTGGATCTCGGGCAGGTCCAGGGCCTGCGCCGTGGCCGGGTCGAGCGCGCGGGGCAGCGGGCCGGCGCTGGCCTGCAACTGCGCCAGCAGCTCGGGGCTGATCGTCAGCAGATCGCAGCCGGCGAGGGCCACGATCTGCCCGGTGTTGCGGAAGCTCGCGCCCATGACCTCGGTGGCAACGCCAAAGCGCTTGTAGTGCTGCCAGATCCGGCGCACCGACTGCACGCCGGGGTCCTGGGCGCCGGCCATCGCGGCCTCGTCCCAGGCGCTGCCGGCGGTCTTCTTGTGCCAGTCGTAGATGCGGCCGACAAAAGGCGAGATCAGCTGTACGCCGGCGTCGCCGCAGGCCACCGCCTGGCAGAACGCGAACAGCAGCGTCAGGTTGCAGTGGATGCCGTCGCGCTCGAGCCGCTCGGCCGCGCGGATGCCTTCCCAGGTCGCGGCGACCTTGATCAGCACCCGCTCGCGGGCAATGCCGGCGTCCGCATAGCGCGCGATCAGGCCCTGGGCCCGTGCCACCATGGCGTCGACGTCGAAAGACAGCCGGGCATCGACTTCGGTCGACACGCGACCCGGCACGACCTTCAGGATCTCCAGGCCGAAGCGGACCAAGGTCGCATCGACGATCTCGGGCAGCGACCGGCCGGCGTTCTGCGCCACGACCTCGGCCAGCAGCGGCGCGTAGTCGGCGCTCTGCACCGCCTTCAGGATCAGCGACGGGTTGGTGGTCGCGTCGCGCGGCGCGAACTGCGCGAGCTGCTTGAAGTTGCCGGTGTCGGCCACGACCGTGGTCTGGGCCTTGAGCAGGTCGAGCAGATTTGGGGAGGAGGATGTGGAGGTCATGGCGGCCGATTCTGCCGGCCCGGCTTGACAGCTCACGTAAGCTGGTCCGTCCGATGCGCCCTTCTGCCCCTTTCACGGCCCACCGTCGCCCACCCTGGGCGCTGTGGTTCGCGTGGGTGCTGGGTCTTCTGGCGGCACAGACGCTGGGGCTGGTGCACGGCACCTTGCATCCGGAGTCGCATGCGCCCGCGTGGTCCGCCGCGGGTCATGGCCACGGGCATGACCACGACCACGGACATGACCACGACCACGCCCAGGGTCACGGGCATGCTCACGAGAGCGACCTCGCATTCGGCCACGAAGCGGGCAGCGAGCAGTGCCAGCTGTTCGACGGCCTGGGCCAGGAGCTGGTTTCGCCATTGCCGCCGCTGGCCCTGCCGCCATTGGGCGATGCGACCGCGCCGGTCACGCGCGACGGTGCCGTCGTGCCGCCGGCCCCGATGGCCGGCTACCAGGCCCGCGGGCCGCCCGACCCGGTGGACGTTTCAAGCTGAAACCCCCGTGACCTGCCCACCGGCCGCCTGACGCCTGGCGCCCGGTGCTGCGGGATCTTTGCCGCCGCCTGCATCCGTGCCTTGAAAACAGGCCCGTGTGCTTGCGCCTGGCTCCTCTCTTTTCGAGTCCTCGACATGAATCCTTCCACTTCCTGGCGGCTGACACCGCTGGCGCTCGCCGCTGCCTTGCCCTTGGGCGTGCTGGCCCAGACCGCTGCCGCACCGGCTCCGCTGCAGACCATCGTCATCACCGGCAACCCCTTGCGCAGCGAGACCCTCTCGGCACCGGTTTCGGTGCTCGCGGGTGATGAACTCGTGCAACGCCGCAGCGGATCGCTGGGCGAGACGCTGGACGGCCTGCCCGGTGTTGCGGCCACGCGCTTCGGCCCCACCGCCAGCCGGCCCGTGATCCGCGGTCTGGACGGCGAGCGGGTGCGCGTGATGAACAACTCGAACGCGTCGCTCGATGCCTCGGCGCTGAGCTTCGACCATGCGGTGCCCACCGATCCGTTGATCGCGACCCGGATCGAGGTCCTGCGCGGGCCCGCGGCCTTGCTGTATGGCGGCAGCGCCATCGGCGGTGTCGTCAACGTGCTGGACAACCGCGTCCCGCAGCGGCGCATCGCCGGCTTCGGTGGTGCGGCAGAACTTCGGCTGGGCGGCGCGGCCTCCGAGCGGTCGGCGGCGGCGCTGATCGAAGGCGGTGGCGCGTCCATGGCCTGGCATGCCGACCTGCACCTGCGCGACGCCGGTCTGCAACGCGCGCCTTCGTTTGCGCCTGTCGCCGACGGCGAGACCTTGCCGGTCACCCAGCGGGTTCGCAACTCCGACAGCCGCGCCCAGGGCGGTGCCGTGGGTGCGTCCTGGTTCTTTGGCGAGGGCCGCATCGGCCTGGCCTTTGACCGCCACCGCAGCGAGTACGGCGTGGTCGCCGAGCCCGACGTCAGCATCGACATGCACCGCAACCAGGTGCGGCTGGAGGGCGAGTGGACGCCGGGAACGGGCTGGCTGTCGGCATTGCGCCTGCACGGCCAGGTGGCCGACTACGAACACCGCGAGATCGAAGGCAGTGGCGAGATCGGTACCACCTTCAAGAACCGCGGTGGCGAGTTGCGACTGGAGGCCGCCCACCGGCCTCTCGCAGGGCTCAAGGGGGTGCTGGGCGTGCAGGTCGAACGTGGGCGGTTTTCGGCCCTTGGCGAAGAGGCCTTCGTGCCGAGCACGCAGACGCGTCGCGAGGGTGTGTTTGTGCTCGAGGAGTTTGTCGCCGGCCCCAGCACCACCAGCGCCGGGTTGCGGCTGGAGCGCACGCAGGTCGATTCACGCGGGGACGCCGACCCGGCCGAGCCCAAGTTCGGCGCCGCAGCCGGCCGGCGGTTCTCGCTGGCCAGCCTGTCGCTGGCGCAGCGCTACGCGCTGGGTCATGGGTGGGCGGTCAGCGGCCAGGCCAGCCGCAACCAGCGCGCACCGAGCGCGGCCGAGCTGTTTGCCAACGGTGTGCACGCGGCCACCGGCACCTTCGAGCGTGGCGACCCGGGCCTGGGTGCCGAGCGCGGCCAGGCGCTCGAACTGGCGCTCGAACGCCAGGCGGCCGACGGCCGCTTGCGCATCGCCGCCTGGTCGGCCCGCTTTGCGCGCTACATCGCCTTGCGCGACACCGGCGAGCAGGTCGACGAGGCCGGCGACGTCGTGCCACCGGACACGCCGGACAGCGTGCCGCTGTACCGCTTCGAGCCGGTGCGCGCGCGGCTGCAAGGCCTGGAGGCCGAATGGCGGCAGCGCCATGCGATGGCCGGCTGGGTGCTGCACAGCCAGTGGCGCTACGACCTCGTGCGCGCCACCGACCGTGACCGCGGCGAGCCGCTGCCGCGCATCGCCCCGTGGCGCCTGGGCCTGTCGCTGGGCGTCGAGCGCGGCGGCCTGACGGCCCGCATCGACGTGAACCACAACGGCCGGCAGGGTCGCGTCCCGGCCGTCGACAGCAGCACGCCGGCCAGCACCCTGGTCGACGTGTCGCTGTCGTGGCGCACGCGCCTGGGTGGCAGTGATGCGCTGTGGTTTGCCAAGCTCGGCAACCTGGGCAATGAACGGGCCTACAACGCGACGACCAACGAGAACGTCCGTCGCCTGTCGCCGCTGCCGGCCCGGGCACTGAGTGCGGGCCTGCGGGTCGGGTTCTGACGCCAGCCGGCTGGGTGCTCAGCCGGCTGCGTCGTAGGCCTGGCGGACGAAGCCCATCAGTTCGTCGTCGATCGCGCCGACGTCCGAAAGTCGAACCGTGTGGCTGCACATGCTGCCCGCGGGCATGACCTTCAGACGTGGTGGCGTGCCGGTCAGGCCCTTCGCATTGAGACCCAGTTCGATGGCCGTCTGCGTCGCCGGGCCGAGCATCGCAAACTGCTTCTTGCGGCGCAGGCTGACGTAGGCCTGCTTGGGCGCGGTCTCGAACGGGCCCAGGGCCGCGATCCGGCTCATCAGCGCGTCGTGCAGCACACGCAGCGGCGCCTTCTTGCCGCTGTAGAGGGCATCCAGCGGATCGACCGTCGCGGCCGGTGCGCTGGCCGCCTGCTTGGCGAGGATCGCCACCGCGTTGGCGTCGCCATAGCCCAGGCCCAGCGTCTGCATCAGGTGGCTGCGCTGCTCGCTGACCTTGGTGAGGCCACTCGCGGCGATCATCGCGGCCAGTTCGGCCAGACTCTTGCCGGTCTTGGCTTCGATGTTCCGGACCTGGGTGGCGGTGGCAGCGCTGGGGTCGCTCATGTCGGTGTCTCCTCGGGGGTCGTCGATGGGGTCACAGAGGCCAGTGCTCGCTGCGCGTGCGCTTGGGCAGCACGAACTCCAGCACGCTGAACATGCGGTACATCAGCCGCGTGCCCAGCGGCGGACGACCGGTCTCGACGATGGCCTTCAGCAGCGCCAGGATCTGCGGAGCGCCCGGGGTCATGCTCTTGGCGGTGGCGGTGCCGGCCGGCAGGTCGACGATGCGCATCGTCACCTCGACGCCCCCGGGTGTGGGCTTGAGCTCGTAGTGCACCTCGCAGACCGGGTCGTCGTACTGCGTGAAGCGGTGCGTGTGGGCGTAGCGGTAGGGGGGCTCCCAGACCCGCACCTCGCCGACCACCATCGTGTGCTGGCCGCTGCCGGTGCGCATCTGCATTGCCACGCCGGGCGCGGGCGGGCCCTTCAGGTGCAGGTGGGCGTTGAAGACCGCGCCCTGGCCTTCTCCGGTCTTGGTCAGCTCGCGCCAGACGCGTTCGACCGGGGCCTGGATCAGGATGCGGAACACGGCAGTGCTGGACTTGTTTTCAGCCACGGGAACGTCCTTGTTTTTTCGGGGCAGGGAAGGGGTGGACCTCGGCGCCTTCGGCCATGAACTTCAGCCGCGTCAGCCGGGCCGCGAAGTAGGCGCTGAACTCGGTCGTCCAGCGCTCGTGCACCCACTGGATGGGCGTGGGGTCGAACCAGAGCCAGCGCTCGCGCCCGCTGCGCTCGGCGATCACGAGGCCGGCGGCCTCGAGCGTCGCGAGGTGCTTCATCACCGCAAAGCGGCCCAGCTCGCCGTCGAAGTGCGCCGCCACCGCGCCCACGGTGCTGCCGGGCGCGGCCTTCAACGCATCCAGCATGCGCCGGCGTGGCTCGCTGGCCAGGGCAAAGAACACCGCATCGAGCTGGGCCTCGGTGGGGTCGTCGGGGACTGCGGTGCGGCGCATAGGTGACTTAATGGTCACATATAAAGGCGCACACGTCAAGCCCGGTGGCGTATCGGGTCGAGCGGGCGTCAAGCGCCAAAGCGGGTCCCTTGACCGTGCGAGCTACAGAGAGCTCAGGTTGCAAGACAGCCGCTGCTCCGCAGTGTCGGCCGCGGGTCAGCGGGTGTCGCGCAGGGTGGCCGGGTGGACGACGGCATCAGACGTCTAGCTGCCGCTGGGTCCAGAGACCGCTTGATGCCAGGCAGCGTGAGTTCGGCGCGCGATAGCGAAAGACCACTATCGCTGCACCGCCGTCATCAGCCCCATCAAGCCCGCTGCTCTCACAGGCTCCACAGCACTCCGAGACCCGCTGCGTTGGGTTCCCACCAAATCTCTTGTCGGCCGTGGCGGGGACTTCAGCGAAACCGACCTTCCGGGTCGCGTGTGATGGCTGAGGGGTTCGGAGCCGGGTCACCCAGGCGATTGAGCGGTCGGACCTTCGCTCATCGGTCGTAGGCGCAGCCGGTCGGATGGGTTTTGTGCCGCGCGCCCCAGACGACATAAGCTCCGTCGCTTCAAGGTTGCTGTGGAGTTCCGCTCATGTTCTCGTCCCTTCGCGGGTTCTTTGGCCGCTGGCTGCGCCGGCTGTGGTGGGCGCTGGATTTCAGCCGGCGCGTGGTCCTGAACCTGCTGCTTCTGGCGTTTGTGGTCGGTGGCCTTGTCTTCTGGGCCACCAGTGGACCGGCCAGGCTGCAGGAAAACACCGCCTTGGTGTTGAACTTGAAAGGAGCGCTGGTCGAACAGTTCAGCGGTGGTCTGCGCGACAGCTTGATGTCGCAAGTGCAGGGCCGCGACGAAGCCCAGGTGCGGCTGCGCGACGTGCTGGACGTGCTGGAGGCCGCAGCCAAGGACGACAAGATCACCCGCGTGGTGCTGGACCTGGACGGGCTGAGCAGCGCCGGCCTGCCCATGCTGCGCGAGGTGGCCGCAGCGCTGACCCGCTTCAAGGCCAGCGGCAAGCCGGTTATCGCCACCGGCATCGAGTTCACGCAGCGCAACTACTACCTGGCCGCACAGGCCAACGAGGTGTGGCTGCACCCGATGGGGGTGGTGTACTTCGAAGGGTATGGCCGTGTGCGCAACTACTACCGGGCCGCCTTCGACAAGCTGGGTGTGATGCCCAATGTCCTGCGCGTGGGCAAGTTCAAGAGTTATGGCGAGACCTTCAGCGAAACCGGCCCCAGCCCCGAGGCCACCGAGGCCGAGAAGCTTCTGTTCGACGCCTTGTGGGCCGACTTCTCCACCTCGGTCGAAACCGCTCGCAAGCAGCCCGCCGGTGCCGTCAAGGCCTATGTCGACCAGATGCCGGAGAAGCTGGCCGCTGCCGCCGGTGACCCGGCCCAGCTGGCCTTGCAGTCCAAGTGGGTGGACGCGTTGAAGACGCCGGACGAAGTGCGCGCGCTGCTGATCGAGCGTGGGGCCCTGGACGAGAAGACCAAGAGCTACCGCCAGGTGTCGTTCAGCGAATATGCGGCACGCCTGAAGCCCTCCACCGATGGCGACGCGGTCGGGGTCATCGTGGCCGAAGGCAACATCGTCGACGGCGAAGCGGGCCCCGGCACCGTGGGCGGCGTGTCCACCGCGGCCTTGGTGAAAAAGGCGCGTGAAGACGACAAGGTCAAGGCCATCGTCCTGCGCGTGAACTCACCCGGTGGCAGCGCCTTCGCCAGCGAGCTGGTGCGCCGTGAACTGGAACTCACCCGCAAGGCCGGCAAACCGGTGGTGGTGAGCATGGGCAACCTCGCGGCCAGCGGCGGCTACTGGATCTCGATGGCCGCCGACGAGGTGATTGCCGATCCCGCCACCGTCACGGGCAGCATCGGCGTCGTGGCCCTGTTGCCCACCGCCAAGGCGGCGATGGACAAGATCGGCGTCAACACCGAGGGCTACACCACCACCTGGCTGGCCAGTGCCTACGACCCACGGCGTGGCCTGGACCCGCGTCTTGCCCAGATGGTGCAAAGCGGCATCGACCATGCGTATCTCGAGTTCACCCGCAAGGCCGCTGCGGCGCGCAAGACCACCCGCGAGAAGATCGATGACGTGGGCCAGGGCCGCGTCTGGTCCGGCACCCAGGCGCAGCAGCGCGGCCTGGTGGATCGCACCGGCAGCTTCGGCGACGCCGTTGCCGCAGCCAGGGAACGCGCCAAACTGCCCGCCGACGCGCGGGTCAGCTACATCGAACGCGACAAGAGCCGCCTGGCCCAATGGGCGGACGCCTTGAGCGCCCAGGCCGCGATGCACCTGGGAGCACGCATCGACCTCAGCGCGGCGCTGGCCGCGCTGACGCCAGTGCCAGCCGCCGCCACTGAAGCCCTGCAGCAGGACCTGGCGTTTGTGGCGAACGTGGCCAGCCGCCGCAAGCCCTTTGAGGCCCTGGTGCACTGTCTGTGTGAGGTGCCGGAGTAACGGCCGAAGCACAGGGGGGTGCCACGCCCCCAGTCTTCGACCCCTGCGATGCCCTACCGGGCCGCGCTCGCCGACGGCAACGCCGCACCGGTACAGACTTCCACCGCCAGCACCTCCAACTCGGGCCAGCGCGCGAGCATCTGGCGCAGGGTCTGCGCCGTGACGTGCGGGCTTGTCGTCGCCACGCGCAAGGTTGTGGCCCAGCGCTCGCCGCCGATGCGCCACAGCCGCAGGTCGACGACCCGCAGCGCATGCGGCTCGGGAAGGGCCTGTTCCAGGCCCCGTAGGACGCGTTGGTGCAGCGCGCTGCACGCGGCGTCGCCTGCCTCGGCATCGAGCAGCACGCGCGCGGTGTCGACCATCAGGGTGACGCCCCAGCGCGCCACCAGCGCGGCGCCGACCAGGCCGATCAGCGGGTCCAGCAGGCCCCAGCCCAACCACAGGCCGAGCCCGAGTGCGGCAATGGCCAGGGCCGAGGTCAGCGCATCCACGAGCACGTGCAGGTAGGCGGCGCGCAGGTTCAGGTCTGAATGCCCGGCCGCCCGGCCGTGGTCGTGGCCATGCGCGTGTCCGTGACCATGCCCGCGTCCATGTCCATGCCCATGTTCGTGGCCATGTGGCCGATGCCGCAGCAGCCACGCGCTGAGCAGGTTGACGGCCAGCCCCAGCACCGCCACCGCGATCGCCTCTTCGTAGCGGATCGGCGTCGGCTCCAGCACCCGCGCCAACGACGCCCAGGCAATGCCGGCGGCCGCGGCCAGCAGCGCCAGCGCGCTCGCAAACGCGGCCAGGATCTCGACCTTCCAGGGCCCGAAGACGAATCGTTTGTCATGCCGCCAGCGCCGCGCCAGCGCGTAGGCCAGCGCCGCCAGGCCGATGGCCGCGGCATGGGTGCCCATGTGCCAGCCGTCGGCCAGCAGCGCCATCGAGTTGAACCACCAGCCGGCGGCAATCTCGACAGCCATCGTCGCCAGCGTCAGCAGGGCCACCGCCCGCGTGCGGCGCTCGGCGTCGTGGGCGGCTGTTGGCTCAGCCGGCACGAACACCGGTCTCCGCGATGACACGACCCCAGCGTGCGGTTTCGTTGCGCACGAAGGACTCGAATTCGGCCGGCGTGCTGGCGACCACGGTGTTGATCTGTTCCTCATGGCTGGCGACGATGGCCGGGTGGCGCAGCGCGGCGGTGATGCGCTCGTGCAGCGTGGCCAGCGTGGTGGCGGCCACGCCGCGCCGCGTGAAGGCACCTTGCCAGGTCGCGAGCACGAGATCCGTGTGGCCGAGCTCGGCGAAGGTCGGCACCGCCGGCAGCAGTCGCTCGCGCTGGGCCGCCGTCAGCGCCAGCGGCACGGCGGTGCCGGCTTGCAGGTGGTCCCACATCGCCGACGGCGTGTCGATCAGCAACGGGACCTGCTGCGCCAGGAAGTCCTGCAAGGCTGGCGCACTGCCGCGGTAGGGCACGTGGGTCAGCGCGACGCCGGCACGGCGTTGCAGCAACTCGCCCACCAGGTGCGAAATGGTCGCGTTGCCCGGTGTGGCGTATGCCAGCGCAGCGCCGCGCTGCACGCGTGCAACCAGGTCGGCCAGGCCGGTGATGCCGCTGCCGCGGTGCGCGGCCAGCAGCGACACCGAACGCGAGAACTGCGTCACCGGCTGCAGGTCGCGCAGCACGTCGTACGGCTGGTGGGGCAGCAGATGGGGATTCAACGCGATGGTGCCGATGGTGCCCAGCACCAGCGTGTGGCCGTCGGCGGGTGCCTCCAGCGCGGCCTGGGTGCCCAGCGTGCCGCTGGCGCCGGACCTGTTGTCGACCAGCACCGTCCAGCCGGCGTCGGCGCGCAGCCGCTCGGCGACCTGGCGCACGCGCACGTCCGAGGTTCCGCCGGGTGGAAAGGGCACGATCCAGCGGACCGGGCGCTCCGGCGCAGGGAAGGGCGGATGCGGCTCGGGCCCGCTGTGCGCCCGCAGCACGGTGGGGCAGGCGACGGCGGCCAGCGCCGAGGCGGTGGCACCGAGCAGTCGGCGGCGGCTGATGGGCGAAACGGGGTCCGGCAAAGCAGGCAGCAGCATGGGGCGAAGCGCGGGTTTTCGATGACCGGTGATCCGCCGGTGGTGCCGGTGGTCTTGACCACAATGATCCGATGGAAATCCGACCCGTCAGAAAAAACCTGGCCCGAATCGCCCTCTCGGCGCCGCTGTCCGCCTTGGCCATGGCCACATTGCTGGCCGCTTGCGCCCAGACGCCGCCGGGCCACGACGCGGCGAGCATCGCCCGCAGCGCGACGATCACGCGCACCGCGCATGGCGTGGCGCACATCGTCGCGCCCAACCTCGCGACGCTGGCCTTCGGCACCGCCTACGCCTACGCCCAGGACAACATCTGCATGTCGGCCGACCACCTGCTGACGGTGCGCGGCGAGCGTGCGCGCTGGCTGGGCAGTGCCGGGGTCGGCGAGCTGGGCCGGCGGCGCCTGCCCAACGAGCAGATCGACACCTTTGTCGGTGCGCTGGTCGACGATGCAGCCCTGCTGGCCCGCTGGGAACGCAACGCCAGTGCCGATGCCAAGGCGATGCTGCTGGGCTATGTCGACGGCTACAACCACTTCCTGCGCCTGAACGCCGGCCGCCTGCCCGCCGCCTGCAACGGCCAGCCCTGGGTCCAGCCGCTGCGCGCCGTCGACATGCTGCGCAGCACCGAGCTGGCCGCCGCCGCAGGGGCCGCCGCGCTGGCCCAGGCCGTGGTGTCGGCGCGCCCACCCGTCGCCACGCCCGCGGCGCTTGTCGAGCCCAAGGCGGAGCCGAGGATCGACCTGGCCGCAGCCGAGCACCTGCTGCGCGAGTGGGGCGTGATCGACCCACCGCTGGGCTCCAACGCCTGGGCCTTCGGCCGCGAGACCACGGCCGACGGATCCGGCCTGCTGCTGGGCAATCCGCACTTCCCGTGGGTGGGCATCAACCGCTTCTGGCAGATGCACCTGACGGTGCCGGGCCAGCTCGACGTGATGGGCGCCTCAGGCGGCTGGAGCCCGGTGGTGCAGATCGGCTTCAACCGCGACGTCGCCTGGACGCACACGGTGTCCACCGGCAAGCGCTTCACGCTGCACGAACTGACCCTGGTGCCCGGCCAACCGACAAGTTATGTGGTCGATGGCCAGCCGGTGGCGATGGTGCCCAGGCCGGTGAAGATCGCGGTGCGGGGTGCTGACGGCGCCTTGTCCGAGAAGACGAACACCGTCTGGACCACCCGCTTCGGCCCGGTGCTGGTGCTGCCGCAGGCGGGCCTGGCCTGGACCGCGCAGCGCGCCTATGCCGTCCAGGACGCCAACGTCGGCAACCAGCGCATGTTCGACACCTGGCTCGAGATGGCCAAGGCGCGCGACGTGCAGGGCCTTCGCCAGGCCGCGTCGCGCCTGGGCCTGCCGTGGGTCAACACCATCGCTGCCGACCGCGCCGGCAACGCGATGTACGCCGACCTGAGCGTGGTGCCCGACGTCGACGCGGCGCTGCTGGCGCGCTGCGCTCCCAGTCCCCAGGCCGCGGCGCTGTTCCGCAGCCCGGCCGGGCTGGTGGTGCTGGACGGCAGCAAGGGCGACTGCCAGTGGCGGCGCGACCCGGCATCGCCGGCGCCGGGCGTCATCGCCCCCAGCCGGCTGCCGGTGGCGATCCGTGGCGACTGGGTCCAGAACGCCAACGACAGCTACCTGCACACCCACCCGCAGCAGACGTTCGATGCGTCGATCTCGCCGCTGGTCGGCGACGCGGTGGTGCGCCGGGCGCGCACGCGGGCCAGCATCGCCGAGATCGGCGAACTGCTCGCCGCCGGCAAGATCACGCCACAGGCCGTCCAGCAGCGCTTGTTCGACAACCGCAGCTTCACGGCCGGCGTCGTGCTGCCCGACCTGCTGGCCGCCTGCGAAGCGACGCCACCCAGTCAGCCCGAGGCCCGCGAGGCCTGCACCGTGCTCAAGGCCTGGGACCGCCGCTTCGACCCCGGCTCGCGCGGCGCGATGCTGTTCCGCGAGTTCTGGAGCGCCGGTGCGGCGATCCCCGGCGTCTGGCGGGTGCCGGCCGACCCCGCCCAGCCGGTGACCACACCCAGCGGCCTGAAGCTGGCCGACGCTGATGTGGCCGGCAAGCTCTGGGCAGCGCTCGCCGCGGCAGCCGGCAAGATGCGCAGCGCTGGCTTTGCCCTCGACGCGCCGGTGTCGGCCGTGCAGCGCTCGGCGCTCGGCGAGCCCGCCATCCCGGTTCATGGCGGCATTGAAACCGAAGGCGTGCTGAACAACGTCGGCAACCAGTTTTCGCCCGCGCTGACGCCCCGCGGCTGGCTGATCGACTACGGCACCAGCTACGTGCAGACCGTGCGCTTCGACGCCCGCGGCCCGGTCGCGAGCGCGCTGCTGACCTATGGCCAGAGCTCCGACCCGGCGTCGCCGCATGCGACCGACCAGATGCGCGCCTTTGCCGACAAGCGCTGGCCGGTGCTGCCGTTCCACGCCGAGGACGTGGCGCGTGCGCGCGTCGGAGAGGTCCTGCGCATCACGCGGCCCTGAAGCGCCGGCTACGCTTGCGCCTTGTCGACATCCGCCGAGGGCTCCATGACCGCCATTCCATCCCGACCGTCGTTCCGCCTCGCCTGGCTCGTGTCCGCGTTCGCCGCCGCCCTGTCGGCGCCGGCGCTGGCCCAGGCGCCGCAGAAGTTCAGCTTCGTCACCAACTGGTTCGCGCAGGCCGAGCACGGCGGCTTCTACCAGGCCCGGGCGGCGGGGCTGTACCGCAGCGAGGGCCTGGACGTGACGATCCGCATGGGCGGGCCGCAGGTCAACGGCATGCAGCTGCTGGCCGCGGGCCAGGCCGACTGCATCATGGGCGACCACATGCAGACCTACTCGGCCTGGGCCCAGGGCATCGCCGCGGTCACGGTCGCGGCGGCGTTCCAGAAGGACCCGCAGGTGCTGATCGGCCACCCCGGGGTCGTGAACCGGCTCGAGGACCTGAAGGGCAAGACCATCCTCGTGTCGCCGGCCGCGAACTCGACCTACTGGCCCTGGCTGAAGGCGAAGTACGGGCTGGAGGACCGCCAGAACCGGCCCTACACCTTCAACATCCAGCCCTTTGTCGCCGACAAGAACCTGGTCCAGCAGGGCTACCTGAGCAGCGAGCCGTATGCGATCGAGAAGCAGGCGGGCTTCAAGCCCAATGTCTTCCTGCTGGCCGACCACGGCTGGCCGCCGTATGCGACGACCATCGTCTGCATGGAAAAGACCGTGCGCGAGCGCCCGCAGCAGGTGCAGGCCTTCGTGCGCGCCAGCATGCGCGGCTGGAAGGACTACCTGCAGGGCGACCCGAAGGCGGCCAACGCGTTGATCCGGCGCGACAACCCGGCGATGACCGACGACGCGATTGCCGTGGGCATCCGGCTGATGAAGGAAACCGGCATGGTCATGGGCGGCGACGCCGCCCGGCTGGGCATCGGCATCGTCACCGACGAGCGCATGAAGCAGACCTACGACCTGCTGGTGCAGATGAAGCTGCTCGACCCGGCCAAGGTCGACGGCCGCAGGACCTACACGACGCAGTTCGTGCGCGACCTGAAGGTGCTGCCCTGAGCCACGACGGGCCCGCGCCGGCCCTGCGCCTGAGCGGTGTCGCCAAGACCTGGCCCGACGGCACGCAGGCGCTGGCGCCGACCGAGTTGTGCCTGGCCGCCGGAGAGTTCGTGACCCTGCTCGGCCCCAGCGGCTGCGGCAAGACGACGCTGCTGCGGCTGGCTGCCGGACTGCTGCCCGCCAGTGCCGGACAGGTGCAGACCGACGGCCGGGGCCTGGGCTTCGTGTTCCAGGAGCCGACGCTGATGCCCTGGGCGCGGGTGCTGGACAACGTGCGCCTGCCGCTCGACCTGAACGGCACGCCGCGGGCCGAAGGCGATGCCCGTGCGCGTGCCGCTCTGACGCGTGTCGGGCTGGCGGGCTTCGAGCGCCACCGCCCGCGCGAGCTGTCGGGCGGCATGAAGATGCGGGTGTCGATCGCCCGCGGCCTGGTCACCGAGCCGGCACTGCTGCTGATGGACGAGCCCTTCGGCGCGCTCGACGAGATCGTGCGCTGGCGGCTGGACGACGAGTTGCTGACGTTGTGGAAGGAGCGGCAGCTGACGGTGCTGTTTGTCACCCACTCGATCCACGAGGCGGTGTTCCTGTCGCAGCGCGTGCTGGTGATGGCGCCAGGCCCCGGCCGTGTCGTCGCCGAGCGGCGCATCGACGAGCCCTATCCGCGGGCGGCGGCGTTTCGCGTCTCGACGCGCTTTGCCGAGGCCGCAGCGGCGCTTCACGCGGACCTGATGGCGGCCAGCGGCGTGCCGGCATGAGCGGCAGAGCCAGATCGGCCGGGCCATCACGCGTCGCCCGCATTGCCGCGCCGGTGGGGGTGGCGCTGGCGCTTCTGGCGCTCTGGCACGGGGCGGTGCTCTGGTTCGAATGGCCGCCCTACCTGGTGCCGTCGCCGCTGCGAGTGGCCGAAGTGCTGGGTCAGAACGCGGCGATGCTCGGCCTGGCATTGGCCAACACGATGCAGGTCGCGCTGCTGGCGCTGGCGGCGGCGGTGCTGCTGGGCACGGCCATCGCGTTTGTCTTCGTGCAGAGCCGGTCCGTCGAGACGGCGCTGTTCCCGTATGCCGTGCTGCTGCAGGTGACGCCGGTGGTGTCGATCGCGCCGCTGGTGATCATCTGGGTCAAGGATCCGACCGCGTCGCTCGTGATCTGCGCCACCGTGGTCGCGCTGTTTCCCATCGTCGCCAACACCACGCTGGGCCTGCGCAGCGTCGACCCCGGGCTGCTGGCCCTGTTCAGGCTCCAGCGCGCCAGCCGCTGGCAGCTGTTGTGGCGGCTGCGCGTGCCGTCGGCGCTGCCGTACTTCCTGGCCGGGCTGCGCATCAGCGCCGGGCTGGCGCTGATCGGTGCGGTGGTGGCCGAGTTCGTCGCCGGTACCGGCGGCACCGCCAGCGGGCTGGCCTACCGCATCCTGATGGCCGGCTACCAGCTCGACGTGCCGCTGATGTTCGCGGCGCTGTTCCTCGTCGCGCTGGCCGGCGTGGCACTGTTTGCCGCGACCTCGCTGCTGTCGCGCTGGCTGCTCGGCGGCTGGCACGAGAGCGAGACGCGGCTCGATTGACAGGCGGCGCAGCGCCGTTCAGGTGTACTTCGGGAACAGCTCGAACATCAGGTCCTTGTAGGTCCTGTAGGCGCTCTCGTCGGCCAGGTCGACCGCTGCCTTGCCCTTGAAGATGCCGTACATCCGGGCCAGCGCACCGCCCTTGCAGTCCTGCTCGGGCCGGAGGTCGTGGTCGTCGATGCCCCGGATCCAGAAGCCCCCGAGCGCGACAAAGCCGCCGGTGAACTTGTTGTAGTGCACGTCCAGGCAGGCCCAGTCGTACACCCTGCCGTTGATCGTCGGTTGTTCGAAGACGACGCACAGCGTTCGCGGGTAGGTCTTCTGCCAACGGAACACGACGTGGGTCTTGACGCAGATGCAGCCGCTTTCGACCCAGTCACGAATCTGGTCAAGCATTTCGCCGCTGAAGGTGGCCATGGTTTCGCGCCCAGGGGTCGGCGCTGTCTGGAACAGGCTTCCAAGTATCGGCCATGCCCTGTCGCGGGTCTGGCGCCCGGTGCCATCGACCGGGCGCCAGCGGTGGGGGCTCAGGCCTTCGATGCGGCCAGCTGCTGTCGCCGACGCCAGACCAGCCCCGCCAGGCCGGCGGTCAGCAGCGCCAGGCTGGCGGGCTCGGGAACCGGCGCCGTCGTCAGCTCCAGGCGGGCCCCGACGACCACCGCATCGTCGGCGTAGACCATCGGGAACATGCCGTTGAATCCGGTGAGCCAGTTCATCAGCGAGGCGCCGCTCATGCCGACGTTGGCGACCAGGTCGGTGGAGATCTCGCCGCGCGACCAGACGCCGGGCGTGCCGTTCATGAACGACGGGATGGCCCAGCCCGGAAACACCCCCTGCGTGCCGTCGGAGGGGAAGGCGATGTCGGTCCAGGGGCCGACGCCATTGATGAAGAACTGCGTGCTCAACTGCAGCGTCAGGATCGCCTTGCCGACCGTGCCGGCGGTGACGAAGGCCGCGTAGTCCGGGTGGCTGGTGAAGTCGAACGACCAGCGCGTGGTCTCGTCGACGCCGTCGCCGGTGACGTGGCCGGCGCCAGCGGCCGGGTTGGCCAGGATCAGGAAATCGCCGTTCTGCAGGTTCTGCGTCACCGGCACGGTGCTCGGCTGGCCCTGGGCGGCCTGGGCGCCGGCGGAGATCGTCACCGCCTGGGCGGCGCCGACGGACACGGTGGCGACCAGGGCGGCGGTCGCAAGGGCAAGGGTGGACTTCATGGGACTGTTCTCCTGGGTTTCAGGTTTGGGGGAAAGTTGTGGTTTCGCAGGCCGCCGTCTCGGCCGGCACCGGCAGCCGCCAGTCGACGCCGGTCTGGCTGGCCAGCGTGTACTGCTTGAAGTGCATCAGCCGGCGCGAGCGGCTGGCCGTGGTGACGCCGCGCAGCCCGGCCCAGCGCAGGCCGGGACCGGTGGTCGAGGCGCTGGAGTGGCCGATGGAGGAGCCCGGCAGACAGGGTGGAGGGGCCAGTGCGGGCTCGCTGCCGGCGCGCACCAGCGCAAACACCGCCAGCTCGAAGCTGCGGCCGAAGACGATGGGCAGCCGCGCCAGCACCAGGCTGGCCAGGGCCTGGTCCAGACGCGCCTGTCCGGCGCCCGGGCGGCCGCCCCAGCAGGGCGATGGCAGCAGCGGGACCGGCACGCCATCGACCCAGCACCCCAGGATCAGCCGGGTGGCGGCGGTGCCGTTGGCGTCGCTGCGCAACAGCGCATGCAGCTGCAGCGCCACGCTCAGCTCGCCAGGCTCGCCTTCGAGGCCGGTGGCATTCACGGTCAGGCGGTCCATCCAGCCTCCGCCGGCCACGGCGGCGGGCAGGAGGCTGTCGGCCGGCGTGCGGCAGTCAGCCGAGAGCTCGACCCAGCCCAGCCCGGCAGCGGCCTGGGCGCTGGCTCGGGTCCGCTGGCGCGGCAGATCGACCGCAGAGCGGGCCTGGGCACGGCTCGCGGCCTGCATGGCGCCGGCGGCGTGATGCTCGCCAGTGAAGTGGCCCGGGACTCCCGGCCGCACCACCGCCGCGGCATGCAGCCCCGCCCCGGTGTGCACCGCCGCGCCCGGGTGTTGCAGCGCGCTGCGCCCGCAGGGGAGGCTGGGCGGCGAGCACGGCACGGCCGTACTGGCGTCGGCCGCTGCGGACCGGGTCGGTGCCACGGGGACCAGGATCGGCCGGTGCGGGCCGAGCGCGTGCAGCGAGCGTTGCGCAGTGGAGCGGAGCGGGGCTGGGGCCGTCACCGCGCTGACCATTTGCAACATCGCGTCGGCCAGGGCCGGCCTCGGGTGGGCGGGCAGCGGGCGCGGCGTGAAGGCGCTGGCCGGGTTGAAGTCGGCAGGGGCTTGCGAAAGGCGGGCGGTCGATCCGGGACTCATGGCAGCGGCTCCGTTGAGGAGGCCTCATGTCGAGGCGTGCTGCCACTGTCGATGGGGGGCGTTGCAAAGGCGTTGCAACGCCGGCCGGGCTGCTGGGGGCGTCAACTCCCCCCGGCGGAGGAGATGCTCCCCCGCACCCTGGACTTTCGTGTCAAGCCGTGGGCAGGGCGTACCCGCGCATCTGCTCCCGCAGCTTGTTCTTCTGCATCTTGCCGGTGGCGCCGAGCGGGATGGCGTCGACGAAGACCACGTCGTCGGGGGTCCACCACTTGGCGATCTTGCCGTCGTAGAAGGCCAGCAACTGCTCGCGCGTCACGTCGGCGCCGGGCTTCCGGACAACGACCAGCAGCGGGCGCTCGTCCCACTTGGGGTGCGGCATCGCAATGCAGGCCGCCATCGCCACCGCCGGGTGGGCCATCGCGATGTTCTCGAGGTCGATCGAGCCGATCCACTCGCCTCCGGACTTGATGACGTCCTTGCTCCGGTCGGTGATCTGCATGTAGCCGTCGGCGTCGATCTTCGCGACATCGCCGGTCGGGAACCAGCCGTCCTGCAGCGGGTCGCCACCGTCGCCGCGGAAGTAGCTGGCGACGATCCAGGGCCCGCGCACCAGCAGGTCGCCGCCGGCCTCGGTGCCCCAGGGCAGCTCGTGGCCCTCGGGGTCGACGATCTTCATGTCGACACCGAAGATCGCCACCCCCTGCTTGGCCATCACGGCGTAGCGTTCCTCCTGGCTGGCCGCGAGGTGCTTGTTCTTCAGCGTGCAGACGGTGCCCAGCGGGCTCATCTCGGTCATGCCCCAGGCGTGCAGCACCTGCACGTCGTACTTCTCGTGGAAGGCCCGGATCATCGCCGGCGGGCAGGCCGAGCCGCCGATGACGGTGCGGCGCATCGTGCTGAACTTCAGGCCACCGGCCTCGACAAACGCCAGCAGTCCCTGCCAGACGGTGGGCACACCGGCCGACATCGTGACCTGCTCGGCCTCGAACAGCTCGTACAGCGACTTGCCGTCCAGCCCCGGGCCCGGGAAGACGAGCTTGCAGCCCGTCATGCAGCCCAGGTACGGCAGGCTCCAGGCGTTGACGTGGAACATCGGCACCACCGGCAGCACGCAGTCGCGCTGCGAGACGTTCAGCGCGTCGGGCAGCGCCCCGGCGTAGGCGTGCAGGATCGTGCTGCGGTGGCTGTACAGCACGCCCTTGGGGTTGCCGGTGGTGCCCGAGGTGTAGCACAGCGAACTGGCGGTGTTTTCGTCGAAGCTCGGCCAGGAATAGGCGTCGTCCTGCGCCGCGACCAGGTCTTCAAAACACAGCAGGCCCGGCACCTTGGCCGCCGCCTCGCCGGTGGGCATGTGGGTGGCCGAGGTCATCGCGACAAAGTGCTTGACCGTCGACAGGCGCGAGGCCACGGCCTGGATCAGCGGCCAGAAGGTCATGTCGAAGCACAGCACCTGGTCTTCGGCGTGCTCGGCGATCCATACCAACTGGTCCGGGTGCAGGCGCGGGTTCAGCGTGTGCAGCACGGCACCCTGTCCGCTGACGGCGTAGTACAGCTCCATGTGCCGGTGCGTGTTCCAGGCCAGGGTCGCAACCCGCTCGCCGGGCTGCACGCCCAGCGCGGCAATGGCCTTGGCGAGCTGGCGGCTGCGCCGGGCCAGGTCACGGTAGGTCTGGCGGTGGATGTCGCCCTCGACCCGCCGGCTGACGATCTCGCCCGCGCCGTGGTGGCGTTCGGCGTGCACCAGCAGGTTCGAGATCAACAGGGGCATCTGCATCATCTGGCCGAGCATCGGGGTCTCCATCGGGGGCTTGTTGTGAGCCGGATTGTGGTTCCGGAGGTCTCAGACCTGGCTCCGCAACAACCCCGCCAGCCGGTTGTGCCGTGCCACCAGCGCCTGCAGCTCCAGCGTCTGCAGCTCGCCACCTTCGACACAGATGCGGCCATGCACGACGCTCAGGTCGACCTGCGGCACCGCACACAGCAGCAGCGCGGCCAGGGGGTCGTGCTGGGCGCCGGCCAGCGCCAGGCGGTCCAGACGCACGCCGATCAGGTCGGCGGCCATGCCCGGGGCCAGGTGGCCGATGGCGTCGTCGCGCCCGAGCACGCGGGCGCCGCCGCGGGTGCCGAGGGCCAGCATCTCGCGCACGCCAAAGGCCTCGGCCCCCAGCGCCACGCGTTGCAGCAGCAGCGCCAGGCGCAGCTCGGCCAGGCCGTGGCTGGCGTCGTTGCTGGCCGAGCCGTCCACGGCCACCGACACCGGAACGCCGGCATCGACCATGGCGCGGATCGGGGCGATGCCCGAGCCCAGGCGCATGTTCGAGCCCGGGCAATGCGCCACGCCCGTGCCGCTGGCGGCAAAACGCGCGATGCCCGCCGGCGCGAGCTTCACGCAGTGGGCATGCCAGACGTCCGGCCCCAGCCAGCCCAGCTGCTCGGCGTATTCGTCGGGGGTGCAGCCAAAACGCTCGCGGGTGTAGGTGATGTCGTGGTCGTTTTCGGCCAGGTGGGTGTGCAGGTGCACGCCGGGGTATTGGCGTGCCAGCAGCGCGGCGTCGCGCATCAGTCCCGGGCTGACCGAAAACGGGCTGCACGGCGCCAGCACGATGCGCCGCATCGCCAGCCGGTCGGGGTCGTGCCAGCGGGCGATCAGCCGCTCACTGTCGGCCAGGATGTCGGGCTCGCGCTCGACCACGGCGTCCGGTGGCAGGCCTCCGGCGCTTTCGCCGACGCTCATCGCGCCGCGGGCGGCATGGAAACGCAGGCCGGTCGCCTCGACGGCGTGCAGCGTGTCGTCCAGCGTGCAGCCGTTCGGGAACAGGTAGGCGTGGTCGCTCGACGTGGTGACGCCCGACAGCAGCAGCTCGGCCGCCGCCAGCTGCGTGCTCGTCGCCAGCATCTCCGGTGTCAGCCGGGCCCAGACCGGGTAGTGCGTCCGCAGCCAGGCAAACAGACCCGCGTCCTGCGCCCCGGGCAGGGCGCGCGTCAGCGTCTGGAACATGTGGTGGTGGGTGTTCACCAGCCCCGGCATCAGCACCAGGCCGGACGCGTCGATCACGCGGCCCGTCGAGCGCGCCTCGTCGAGCAGCGCCTCAGGCAGCTCGGTGTCGGGTCCGAGCCACTCCACCACCGGCCCGCGGATGACCAGCGTCGCATCGCGCAGTTCGGCCGCGTTGCCGGGCGCCATCGTCGCGAGGTGCGCGGCGCGGCGAAGCAGGAGGGGGGGTACGGTCGTTGGGGTCATGCGGAAGGCCCCGGCCGGTGGCCTGGGTCCGTGCGGCGGTGGGTTGCGCTTGAACCGGCAATGATGCACAAGGGCCGGAAGCTCCTGGGTGGTGCGCGCCGCACCGGAAGGGCGCGACCGGGTGCCCCGTCATGGGGCAAGTCAGCATTCCAGGCGTGCACGGAACTTGCAGAATGTTGCTGGCCCCGTTCCCAACCCCTCCTCTTCCAGCAACCACCATGCCGCTTGTCCGCCTTGCCCGCCGCTCCTGGATCGTCGCCACTGCCGCTGCGCTTTCCCTGGGTCTTCCGCTCCTGGCGCAGGCGCAGAACCCGACCCCGATCAAGTTCCAGCTCGACTGGCGCTTCGAGGGTCCTGCGGCCTTGTTCCTGGCCTCGGCGGCCAAGGGCTACTACAAGGAGGCCGGGCTGGACGTGACCATCGACGCCGGCAACGGCTCGGGCGGCACCGTCACCCGTGTTGCCAGCGGCACCTACGACATGGGCTTTGCCGACATGGCGGCATTGATGGAGTTCCATGCCAACAACCCCGACGCGCCGAACAAGCCGGTGGCGGTGATGATGGTCTACAACAACACGCCGGCCGCGGTGGTGGCGTTGAGGAAGAGCGGCATCGCCAAGCCCGCCGACCTGAACGGCAGGAAGCTCGGTGCCCCGGGCTTCGACGCCGGGCGCAAGGCCTTCCCGATCTTCGCCAAGGCCAACGGCATCTCCGGCGTCAACTGGACCAGCATGGACCCGCCGCTGCGCGAGACCATGCTGGTGCGCGGCGACATCGAGGCGATCACAGGCTTCTCGTTCACCAGCATCCTCAACCTCGAGGCCCGCGGCGTGAAGCCCGAGGACATCGTCGTGCTGCCCTATGCCGCGCACGGCGTGAAGCTCTACGGGAACGTGATCATCGCCACGCCCAAGATCCTGAAAGAGAACCCGCAGGCGGTGCGCAACTTCCTGAAGGCCTTTGCCAAGGGCGCCAAGGAGGTCATGGCCAACCCGGACCCGGCGGTCGAGTTCGTCAAGGCGCGTGACGGCATCATCAATGTCGAGCTGGAGAAGCGCCGCTTGCGGATGGCCATCGATGCCGTCGTTGCGAGTCCGGACGCCCGTGCCGAAGGCTTCGGCGTCGTCGTTCCGGGGCGCCTGGCGCTGATGGCCTCGCAGGTGAGTGACGCCTTCGCCACCAAGACCCGGATCGATCCGAACGCCGTCTGGACGGATGCCTTCCTGCCGAGCAAGGCCGAGCTGAACGTGTTGCCGCCGGCGGCGCGCAAGTAAGGCCGTCATGGCCTTCGTCGATTTCCGAAACGTCTGGCTCGCCTACAACGACGAACTGCTCGCCAAGGGGCAGTTCGCGGTCGAGGACATCTCGCTGCAGGTCGAGCAGAGCGAGTTCATCGCCATCGTCGGCCCCAGTGGCTGCGGCAAGTCCACGTTCATGAAGCTGACGACGGGCTTGAAGATGCCCAGCAAGGGCAGCATCGCGATCGACGGCCAGCCGGTCACGGGGCCGCTGAAGATCAGCGGCATGGCCTTCCAGGCGCCGAGCCTGCTGCCCTGGCGCACGACGCTCGAGAACGTGCTGCTGCCGCTCGAGATCGTCGAGCCCTACCGCAGCCAGTTCAAGGCCAGGAAGAAGGAGTTCGCCGAACGGGCGCGCAAGCTGCTCGCGAGCGTGGGTCTGGCCGGATACGAGGACAAGTTCCCGTGGCAGTTGTCGGGCGGCATGCAGCAGCGCGCGAGCATCTGCCGCGCGCTGGTGCACGAGCCCAAGATGCTGCTGCTCGACGAGCCCTTCGGCGCGCTCGACGCCTTCACGCGCGAGGAGCTCTGGTGCGCGCTGCGCGACCTGCACGCGGCGCAGCGCTTCAACGTGATCCTCGTCACCCACGACCTGCGCGAAAGCGTGTTCCTGGCCGACACGGTGTACTGCATGAGCCGGAGCCCCGGGCGCTTTGTCGTCAAGCGCGAGATCGACCTCCCGAGGCCGCGCGACCTGGAAGTGACCTACACGCCCAAGTTCACGGACATCGTGCACGAGTTGCGGGGCCACATCGGCGCCATGCGAAAACCCGGCACGGTGGTGGCCCAATGAAGCCCAACAAGACGCTCGAACGATTCGCGCCGCTGATCCTGCTGGCGGTGTTCCTGCTGCTGTGGCAGGCCACGGTGATGCTGTTCAAGGTGCCGGAGTTCATCTTCCCCAGCCCGGCGCAGATCGCCACCGAGTTCGTCGCCTTCAAGGGCCCGCTGATCGAGGCCGCCTGGAAGACCTTCTGGGTCACGATGCTGGGCTTTGCGCTGTCCATCGTCGTCGGCGTGATGCTCGGCTTCCTGGTCGGCTCCTCGCGCATGGCCTACGCCGCGCTGTACCCGCTGCTGGTCGCCTTCAACGCGGTGCCCAAGGCCGCGGTGGTGCCCATCCTGGTGGTCTGGTTCGGCATCGGCCTGGGCCCGGGCGTGCTGACGGCGTTCCTGATCAGCTTCTTCCCGATCACGGTCAACATCGCCACCGGCCTGGCGACGCTCGAGCCCGAGCTTGAGGACGTGCTGCGGGTGCTCGGCGCCAAGCGCTGGGACGTGCTGGTCAAGGTCGGCCTGCCCCGGTCGATGCCGTATTTCTACGGCTCGCTGAAGATCGCGATCACGCTGGCGTTTGTCGGCACCGTGCTGGCCGAGATGACGGCGGGCGACTCTGGCATCGGCTACCTGATGCAGAGCGCCGGCAGCCAGCAGCGCATGCCGCTGGCCTTTGCCGGCCTGGTGACGATCGGCGTCATGGCGATGGCGATGTACGAGCTCTTCTCCTGGATCGAGCGCCGCACCACCGGCTGGGCGCACCGCGGCTCGCAGGCCTCATGACGGAGGAGCAGGTCCGCCGCCACCTTCGCAGCGCGCAGGCGGTGGCCGATGCGGCGCAGGCCGCCGGCCACCACCCCTTTGGTGCCTTGCTTGTCGGTCCTGATGACGAGACCGTGCTGATGACGCAGGGCAACGTCGACACCGTGCGCCACGCCGAGAGCGAACTGGCGCGCGCGGCGGCGCAGCGCTACACGCCCGACGAACTCTGGCGCAGCACCCTGGTCACGACCGTGGAGCCCTGCGCGATGTGCACCGCCACCGCCTACTGGGCCCATATCGGTCGCATCGTCTACGGTGCCGACGAGAGCGAGCTCCGCGCGATCACCGGGGCACACGCCGAGAACCCGACGCTGGACCTGCCTTGCCGCGACGTGCTGGCCCGTGGCCAGAAGGCGGTTGAGGTTGTCGGCCCGGTGCCCGGGCTCGCCGAAGACATCCTCGCCGTGCACCGCGACTTTTGGGCTGCGCGGGGGTGACCGCCGCGGCTGAGGTTGCGGCGGAAGCCGCGGGCTCGGCAGCGGGCTGGGCCGCGTCGCTCGAGCTCGACGCCTGGCGCGACGGCGACACCACCCGTTCGCGCAGTCGCCATGTCGGGCCCTTGCGCCTGCTGAAGGCGCTGTACCCCGAGGGCCCTGAGGTCTGCCACCAGGTGCTGGTCCATCCACCGGGCGGCATCGTCGGCGGTGACCATCTGGACGTCGCCTTCGCGTTGGGTGAGTGCAGCCATGTGCTGTTGACGACCCCCGGTGCAACCCGCTGGTACCGCAGCGACGGCCGGCCTGCGCAGCAGCACGTGCGATTGACGCTCGCGGCGGGTGCGCGGCTGGAATGGCTGCCCTCCGAGACCATCGCCCACCCCGGCTGCCTGGCCACGAGCCGGGTGGAGCTTGATCTTGCACCCGGTGCCGAGGCGATGCTGTCGGAGCTGCTGGTGCTGGGCCTTCCGGCATCGGGGCAGCCGTTTGCCGGCGATGCCGACGGTTGCTTCGAGCAGCACCTGGCCTGGCCCGGGCGCTGGCTCGAGCGCGGCCGGATCCGGGCCGTCGACCGACTGCTGCTGGACAGCCCGCTCGGCCTGGGCGGTCAACCGGTGGTCGGAACCCTGGCCTTCTGCGCCCGCGATGCCGGCGACGGCACGCCAGCCGACACCGCACGCGCACTGGCGCGCCAGGAGGCTCTGGTCGAAGCCGCGCGGGCCATCGTCGACGAGAGCTCCGTGCCCGGATCGGCCGATGCCGCGCTGCGGGCCGGGGTGACCGGCGTTCACCCTGAGGTCACGCTGCTGCGTGTCGTCGCAGCCAAGGCAGAGCCGGCGCAGCGCCTGATGCGGGCCGTCTGGACCCGTTGGCGCGCCCTGGCCTGGCGCCTGTCCTCGGCGCCGCCACGACTTTGGCGCTGCTGATCAGGCGCAGAGCCCGACACGCCGCAGTCCCGGGCATGCCGTAAGCTGCGCGCCCGCCATGTACGCCTCCTACTTCGGTCTCGCCCGCGAGCCGTTTTCCATCGCCCCCGATCCGCGGTTCCTGTTCCTGTCCGAACAGCACCGCGAGGCCTTGGCGCATCTGCTGTATGGCGTCGGCGGGGGGGGCGGCTTCGTCCTTTTGACGGGCGAGATCGGCGCCGGTAAGACGACCGTCTGCCGCTGCTTCCTGCAACAGGTGCCGCCGCACTGTTCGGTCGCCTACCTGTTCAACCCGCAGTTCGACACCCGCGAGCTGATGGCGGCGATCTGCGAGGAGTTCGGCATCCCGCCGGTGCCTGAGGGCTCAGGACTCAAGGCCCAGGTCGATGCGCTGAACGGCTACCTGCTCGACCAGCATGCCCAGGGTCGCGCCGTCGTGCTGGCCATCGACGAGGCACAGGGTCTGGCGCCGTCGGTGCTCGAGCAACTGCGCCTGCTCACCAACCTCGAGACCTCGGAGCGCAAGCTCTTGCAGATCGTGCTGATCGGCCAGCCTGAGCTGCGCACGCTGCTGAAGCGGCCGGATCTCGAACAACTCGCGCAGCGGGTGATCGCGCGCTATCACCTCGGTCCGCTGAGCGCGGCCGATACGGCCGCCTACGTTCGTCATCGCATCCTGGTGGCCGGCGTGGCGCCTGCGGCGGCCGATGCGCCTTCGGCATCGCCCAGGCCGCGCTCCGTCGCGCCGCCGCTGCCGTTCGACGACGCGGCGCTGGCCGAGATCCACCGCCGCACCGGGGGCGTGCCGCGTCGCATCAACGTGCTGTGCGACCGGGCCTTGCTGGGCGCGTATTCACAGGGCCGGGCGCAGGTCGACGCTCGCATCGTTGCGCGCGCTGCCGCCGAGGTGTTTGCGCTTGACGAGGCGCCGGCCGCGCCGCCACCGGTGGCGCCACGGCGTTTCGGCTGGGCCTGGGCCCTGGCGGGTGGCGCAGGCGCGCTGGCACTGGCTGCCTGGGCGGTGTGGGTCGCCGGCTTGCAGGCGCCCGTGAGCGGTCTGCCGCCAGTGGCCGTGCCGACACCGGCGGCGGCATCCACACCGGTGGCCCAGTCGCAGGTGTTGCCGGCGACCGTGCCCGCCCAGGAGCCTCCGCCCGTGCAGGACCCCGCCGAGCTGCTGCTGCGGGCCTGGCGTGATCCGGCTCAGGCCCTGGCGGCGCTGGAGGCCGCCCACCGACTTGAAGATGCAGCCGACAACGCGGCGGCGCCGGACCGCAGCGCGACATGCAGTGACGCGGCCTTGCTTCGCTGCTGGCAGGGACGCGGCGGCTTGCCCGCGGTGCAACAGGCCGAGCGGCCGGCTCTCCTGGTGCTGCAGGGACGGGACGGTTCGCCGGCCTGGCTGCTGCTCACCGGCCACCAGGGCAGCGAGGTCCGATTGCGCGGACCGGGCGACATCGGTCCCGATGCGGCGTTCCGGGCGCCGATCTCGGTGCTGGCTGGGGTCTGGCGCGGCGAGTTCACCGTGCTGTGGCGCCCGCCCGCCGGCTGGCGCGAGTCGGATGCGCGGGCCGCCGTACCGACGCCAAGCTGGGCGGCCTGGCTCGACCAGTCGCTTCAAGCTCAGGTGCGTGCAGAAGCGGGTGTCCCCTGGCGCGAACGGGTGCTGGCCTTCCAACTGGCCCAGGGCCTGCCGGCTGATGGCCTGCCCGGGCCGCTGACCTTGATGCGTCTGCAGCGGCTGGCGGGCGATGCTCCGCCGGCACGCTGACGCCTGGCCCTGCGCACGATGTCCTTCATCCTCGACGCCATTCGCCGTGCCGAGTCGGAGCGGCAGGCCGAGTCGGTCGAAGCCGGGCGGGTGCCAGGCCTGCACAGCCGGACTGGCGATGGGCCGCCGGTCCCGCGGGCCGGTCCCGATCCTTCGCTGGAGGCTGGCGAGGCCATGCCGAATTCGGTCGGTGGATCGGGCCGGGTCGCCGGGACCCTGCCGATCGGTGTCGCCGGGGCGTTGCTGGTGGCTGTCGTGGCTGTCGTGGTTGTCGTGGTTGTCGTGGCTGTCGGGGTTGGGTTCGGCATTGGCCGGCTCTCGCCGAAGCCCGAACCTGTGGCCACGGCGGTGGCTTCGTCGCCAACGGTGGCCGCTCCCGCTGCGCCGCCGGCAGCCCTCGTGTCGCCCGAGCGTGCCGAACGGCCCGAACCGCGGCCGACCACGCTGCTGTTGCCGACCCCGGTGCTTGCTCCTTCGCCAATGCCAGCGCAGCCCGGCCCGGTGGCGATCCGCGATCTGCCCAAGCCCAGTCCACCAAGCTCTGCGTCGTCGGCGGTGCCGACCGGGGTCACCACGCCGGCACCGGCGGCGACACCCTGGGCGAGCCTGACCCCCGAAGTGAGGGGTCTGTTTCCACCACTGGCGATCGGCGGCTCGATCTGGTCGGACGATCCGCCCAGCCGGTTTGTGCTTGTGTCTGGACAGGTCGTGCGCGAAGGCGAAAGCGCGGCCGCGGGGGTGGTCGTCGAGCGCATCGGCCAGCGTTCGCTGATCGTGCGCTGGCGCGGCGAGCGTGTCGAATTGCCGCTTCCCTGAGGCGAAGCCGCGACAGGGCTCGCGCCTCTGCGCATGCGCCCGCGGCCATACTCTTGCCCGTGCCATGCGACAACCGACATCGAACACCATGAGGGACACAAAGTGGCACTGGGCCATTCGCGTTGTGGTCGGAGTTTCTGCATGCGTGGCCTTCTCGACCGCCTGGGCGCAGCAGACCTGGCTCGTCAGTCCGGCCGGCGGGCCGCTTCAACTGGTCGAGGCGGTACTGAAGGCGGCCGACGGCGACACGCTTGAGCTGGTTCCGGGCGAATACCGGACCGCCGGCCTGGTGCTTGACCAGCGCAAGCTGGTGATCAAGGGCGTCGCTCCTGGGGTGGTGCTGGTCGGCGAAGGCAAGCCCGTCAAGGAACGCGCGCTGCTGACCGTCAAAGGCGGCGCCGTCGTGATCGAGAACCTGAAGTTCATGGGCATGCGCAGCGACAACGGCGAGGGCGCCGGTCTGCGCTTTGAAGGCGGCGGCACGCTGACCGTGCGCGACTGCATCTTCCACGACAACGAGGTGGGTCTCGTCGCCCTCAACGCCGAAGCGGCCGAGCTCACCATCGAGCGCAGCCAGTTCGGCATGGCGCCACGTGTGGTCGGCGGCCTGCACCACCTGCTGGATGTCGGCCGCATCGCCAAGCTCGACGTGTCGGGCAGCCGCTTCCAGCAGGGCTTCGAGGGCCATCTGCTGCGCACCCGGGCCCGCGAGAACCTGATCCGCTGGAACCTCATCGTCGACGGCCCGCGCGGCGGCGCGAGCTACGAGATCGAGATCGCGCATGGCGGCCTGGCGACCCTGATCGGCAACGTCATCGGCCAGGGCGCCGAGAGCCAGAACCGGGTGATGGTCAGCTACGGCAGTGGCGACCGCAGCTGGGACCAGAACCGGCTGGTTCTCGCCCACAACACCTTCGTCAGCTGGGGCTGGCTGCCGGCGTGGTTCCTGCGGGTGCACGAGTCGCGGCTGCCTGCCGGTACCCGGGTCACGGCGATCAACAACCTGCTCGTCGGTGCCGGCCCGTTTGGCCTGGGCGTCAGCGGCCGTTTCGAGGGCAACCGCATCGCCAGCGAAGGCATGCTGCGCGACCTGGACACCTATGCCTTCGAACTCAAGCCGAACTCGACCTGGCGCACCAGCGGCATCGACCCGCGCAACGTCGACGGCATGGACCTGTCGCCGAAGAACGAGTTCGCGTGGCCGGTCGGCTTCAAGCCGATTCCGCCCGGGCGCGACGGCTGGGCGCCCGGAGCCTTCCAGCGCTGAGCCGGACTCGCGCCCGGCCGGCCACCCGGCCGGCCGGTGCGACACTGGCGGCCATGGACAAACCCGACCTGCACCCCGACACCCTGGCCGCCCAGGCCCTGGGCTGGATCGACGAACGTACGCGTGCCGTCGTGCCGCCGATCCACGTGTCGACGACCTACCTTCGCGACCCGGACAACCAGTACCGCTCGGGCCGGGTCTACGCCCGCGCCGACAACCCGGCGTTCGACCAGGCCGAGCAGCTTCTCGCGGCACTCGAACACGGCCACCAGGCGCTGCTGTTTGCCAGCGGCATGGCGGCCGCAACGGCGGTCTTCCAGGCCCTGGCCCCGGGCGACCATGTGATCGCGCCCAAGGTCATGTACTGGTCGCTTCGCAACTGGTTGATGGGCTTTGCAAGCCAATGGGGCCTGGAGGTCGAGCTCATCGACATGACCGAACCCGCGGTGCTGAAGGCGTCGCTCCGACCCGGCCGGACCCGGCTGGTCTGGATCGAGACACCGGCCAACCCGCTGTGGAGCGTCACCGACATTGCCGAGGCGGCGCGCATGGCGCACGAGGCCGGTGCCCTGTTGGCGGTCGATTCGACGGTGGCGACGCCGGTGCTGACGCAGCCGCTCCGGCTGGGCGCCGATGTGGTGATGCATGCCGCGACCAAGTACCTCAACGGTCACTCTGACCTGATTGCCGGCGCGCTGGTCGCGCGCGAGGACTCTGCGTACTGGCAGCAGGTGCGCAAGGTTCGGGCGCAGTTGGGCGGCACGCTCGGCAGCTTCGAGGCCTGGCTGCTGGTGCGTGGCATGCGCACGCTGCCGTTGCGGGTCCGGGCGGCCTGTGCAACGGCGCAGCGCGTTGCCGAGCACTTTGCCGCCGGTCACCCCCACGTCTCCGAGGTGCTGTATCCGGGTCTGCCGGGCTTTGCCGGTCACGCGGTGGCAAAGCGCCAGATGCACGGCGGCTTCGGTGGCATGCTGTCGATCCGCGTGCGTGCGGGTGAGGCTGCGGCGATCGCGACGGCGGCCCGGGTCAAGCTCTGGAAGCGGGCCACGTCGCTCGGCGGTACCGAAAGCCTGATCGAGCATCGTGCCAGCGTCGAAGGGGCAGGCACGCCTGCGCCGACCGACCTGCTGCGTCTGTCGGTCGGACTGGAACATGTCGACGACCTGATTGCCGACCTCGAGCAGGCCTTGGCTGCCGCCGGGGTGTGAGTCGGCATCGGCGGGCGTGGGTCTGCAGATGAAACCATGGCATGATCCAAGCCGTAACTGAGTTACATCACGGATCCCTTCCCATGGCCTTCGATCTTGTCCTGTTCGGCGGTACCGGCGACCTCACCTGGCGCAAGCTGATGCCCGCGCTGTTCCAGGCCTGGCGCCACGGCAAGCTGCCCGAGGGCGGCCGCATCCTCGCCGTCGCGCGCGACGAACGCAGCGACGACGAGTACAGGCGCTACATCCACGAGCGCTTTGCCGCGGTTGAAGAAGCCAAGCAGCCGACCGAAACCGAGTTTGCGCAGTTCGCCTCGCTGCTGCATTACCGGCGCATGGACCTCTCGCAGCCCGAGCACTACGCCGGGCTCAAGGGCTGGCTGGACGCCCGTGGCGCCGAGACCGTGGTGCTGTTCCTGGCCACCGCGCCCAACCTGTTTCCGGTGGTCGTCGAGCAACTCGGCCGCGCCGGCCTGAACGGCCCGCACGTGCGTCTGGTGCTCGAGAAGCCGCTCGGCCACGACTTGAAGAGTGCGCGCGAGATCAACCGGGTCGTCGCGTCGGCGTTCCGCGAAGAGCAGGCGCTGCGCATCGACCACTACCTGGGCAAGGCGCCGGTCCAGAACCTGATGGCGCTGCGTTTCGGCAACGCCTTGTTCGAACCGCTGTGGCGTCGCGACAGCATCGCGAGCATCCAGATCACGCTGGCCGAGACGATCGGTGTCGGCACCCGTGGCGACTTCTACGACCGCACGGGCGCGTTGCGCGACATGGTTCAGAACCACGCGCTGCAGTTGCTGACGATGATCGCGATGGAGCCGCCGCCGACCAGCGACGCCGACGCCATCCGCGACGAGAAGCTGAAGGTGCTGAAGTCGCTCAAGCCCTTCACGCCCGAGACCGTGCTGCGCGACGTGGTGCGCGGCCAGTACCGCAGCGGGGCCGCGGAGGGCCAGGCCGTCCTGGGCTACCTCGATGAGCAGAAGGTACCCGCCGACAGCCGAACCGAGACCTTCGTCGCCTTGCGCACCGAGATCCAGAACTGGCGCTGGGCTGGGGTGCCGTTCTACCTGAGGACCGGCAAGCGGCTGGCGGCCCGCGACGCGCAGATCGTCGTCAACTTTCGCCAGGTGCCGCACAGCATCTTCAGTGGCAGCGGGCCGGCCAACAAGCTCGTCATCAAGCTCCAACCTGAAGACGGCCTGGCCCTGCACATGCTCGCGCACAAGGGCGGGCGCAGCAGCGGGGGTGGCCCCGAGCTGCTCAGCGCGGTCTCGCTGGACCTGGACTTCGACCGCGCGTTCGCCACCGAACGCGTCGGGGGCTACGAGCGCCTTCTGATGGACGCCATCGCGGGCCGGCTCAATCTGTTTGTCCGCAGCGACGAGCAGGAGCAGGCCTGGAACTGGGTCGAGCCCATCCTGGAGGCCTGGAAGAACGACAGCAGCCCGCCGCGGCCTTACGCCAGCGGCAGCTGGGGCCCCGCGGCGGCCAGTGCGCTGATCGCACGCGACGGCTGTGTCTGGGCCGAAGAGGCCTGACCCGGGCAGAGTCGCCCCGATGCTCGAACGCATCCGCGCCGCGATACCCGCGCTGCCGCCCGCCGAGCAGCGCGTCGCGCGGCTGCTGCTGTCCGATCCACGCGGCTTTGCCGGCCTTCCGGTCACCGAGCTGGCGTTGCGCGCCTCGACGAGCAAGCCGACGGTCGTGCGCTTCTGTCGCAGCGTCGGCTACGACGGGCTGGCGGACTTCAAGCTCAAGCTGGCCGGCAATGTCAACGAGGGCGTGCCCTTCGTGCACCGTTCGGTCGACGACGACGACGGCGCGGCGGAGTTGATCGTCAAGGTCGTCGACAACGCCGTCGCGGCGCTGCTGCGGTATCGCAACGCAGCCGGGCACCCGGCGGTGGAGAAGGCTATCGCCGCGTTGGCGGCGGCTGGTCAGGCGGGTCGCCGGATCGAGTTCTACGGCGTCGGCAATTCAGGCATCGTGGCCCAGGACGCCCAGCACAAGTTCTTTCGGCTCGGCGTGACCTGTGCCGCGGTCAGCGACGGCCACGTCCAGGTGATGAGCGCGACCATGCTCGGCGAGGGCGACTGTGCCGTGATCTTCAGCAACTCCGGGCGCAGCCGTGACCTGCTCGATGTCGCCGAGATCGCGCGCAAGAAGGGCGCCACGGTGATGGCCGTCACCGCCAGCGCGTCGCCTCTGGCGCGTGAGGTGCGCTTGGGCGCCCATGGCCTGTTGCTGGCCGCGGATCACCCCGAGGACGCGGACCGATACAGCCCGATGGTCTCGCGCCTGTTGCACCTGATGATCGTCGACATCCTGACCACCGGTGTCGCGCTGCGCCTGGGCTCGGCGCGGCTGCGGCCGATGCTTCAGGAGATCAAGAAGAACCTGCGTAGCAAGCGCTATGCCGAAGTCGACACCAGGCGGTCTGTGTCGGGGAAGGGCAACAGCGACGCGACGCCATAGAGCGTGGCGAGCTGGGTGAGTTTTTCGGGCGCGGCGCTGATCGCAAAGCCACGCCCGGCGGCCTGGGCCAACCGGCGCGCGTGCAGCAGCCAGGCCACGAGCGAAGTGTCGAAGGCCTTGACGGCACCGGCGTCCACGACCAAAGGCTCGCCCGCGGGCAGCGCGGCGAGCGCCGCCTCGAGCTGGCGGACCAGGCCGCTGGTCTGGTCCAGTGTCGCGGTGGCGGGCAGGGTCAACGGCATGTCGGATCAGCTCTTGCCTGCGGCCTTGTTCTGATCCACCAGGCGCGTGATCAGTCCGTCCAGCCCGCCGCTGGCCAGCACTTGGCCGAATTGCGAGCGGTAGCTCTGGACCAGCCAGATGCCACCGACGTTCACGTCGATGATCTTGAAGCTGTCAGCGGCCTTGTCCAGCCGGTAGTCGAGCTTGATCGGCTCGCCCTTGCCGCGGACCTCGCTCTGCACGACGATCTGCGTGCTGCCAGCCACCGGCTGCGTGCGAACGATTTCCACCGACTGATCCTTCACCTGGGTCAGGGCGCCCGAGTAGACGCGAATCAGCAGCTTCTTGAACTCGGCTTGCAGCGTCGCGCGTTGTTCGGCCGTGGCGTTGCGCCATTGCGGGCCCACCGCCGACCGCGTGACGACCTCGAAGTTCACATGCGGCATGACTTTGGTGTCGACCAGTGCGGAAACCCGGCTCAGATCTCCAGCCTGGATGCCCTTGTCAGCCTTGACGGCGTCGAGGACCTCGTTGGAAATCTTGCGGACCAGCGCGTCAGCGCCCGTGTCGGCATGGGCCGGTGCCACCGCAACGAAGGCGACCGCCATGGCGAGACCCAGCGAGTGAATGAAGTTCTTGATCGTCGAAGACAACACAGTCGAGTTTCCTTTGCTTGCAACGCAAGGCGGTCGGTTGGATCGCCTTGCTGGCCCACAACGGTCGGCAGCGTGCTGCGGCCGACCCGGGCGTGGAAATCAGGGCCTGGACCCGGCTTTCGGGGGAGGCTCGGAAGCCTTGGCGGGCGCCGGTGCGGCATTTGCTGGCGCGGGCCCGGAAGGATCGTCGCCCGGATCCTCGAGCAGCGGAGGCGCGCCATCGTAGACCGCATCGAGCCGGCGCTGCAGGTAGGCGTCACGCAGGAAGCTGTAGCGGTCGAGCGCCACGGTGTCGAGCAAGGCCGACGCACCCAGCAGGCTGGCGCGCAGGTCGAGGATCTGGATGGCCGACACCGTCCCGCGGGCGGCGTCGTGGGTCGGGATCCTCGAGGCCGAAGCCTGGTCGTCGAGCAGTCGACCGGCGGTGTCGCGCACGGTCGACGGGCCGAGGAACGGCAGCATCACGAAGGGTCCCGGTCCGACGCCCCAGCGGCCCAGCGTCTGGCCGAAGTCCTCGCTTCGGCGTGTCAGCCCGAACTCGGTCGCCGGGTCGAGCAGGCCGCCGAGGCCGAAGAAGGTGTTGGTCATCACCCGCATCGACATCTCGAGCCCCAGTTGTGCCTTGCCCTGCAGGAACTGGTTGGCCGCCGACCAGACGTCGCCGATGTTGCCGAGCACGTTGGAGATGCCAGTGCGGACGATCTGCGGAACGACATCGCGGTAGGCCTTGGCCACCGGTTCGAGCACGGCGCGGTCGATCGCGTCGTTGAACGCAAACACCTTGCGGTTGTAGGCCTCGAACGGATCGCCCGGCGTCGGCACAGTGGCCTTGGTGGGCGCCGCAACCGAGGGCGCGGAGGTCGTCGCGCAGCCACTGCCGAGCGCCGCCGCGGCCACCAGCAGCAACCCGGCCATGGCCCGGTGCAGCCGACAGGTCCAATCCTGGCGCGGGCTCACTTCGAGGCTCCAGAGGCTGGCGCCGCGGGCGCTCCGGCATCGGCAGCGCGAGTGGTCAGGAACTGGCCGATCAGGTTTTCCAGCACCACGGCCGACTGGGTTTGCGCCAGCGTCTCGCCGGGAGCGAGGTTGTTGTCGTCGCCACCGGGCTCCAGTCCGATGTACTGGTCTCCCAAGAGGCCGGCGGTCAGGATCTTGGCCGCGGTGTCCTTGGGGAAGCGGTAGCGTTCTTCGATCGCCAGCGTGACAACGCCTTGAAACGTCTTGGGATCGAGGGCGATGGACTGGATGCGGCCCACCGTGACGCCGGCCGTGCGCACCGGCGCACGGGCCTTCAGGCCACCGATGTTGTCGAACCGCGCCTGCACGGTGTAGGTGCTGCCGCTGCTGCCGCTGCCCAGGTTGGCCGCTTGCAGTGCCAGGAACACCAGACCCAGCAGCCCGAGCAGCACGAACAGGCCGACCAGGGTTTCGATGCTTCGTTTGCCCATGATGAGAGTTCTTCTTCGTCGATTCGGTTGGCGGGCCGCGCGCTCAGGGCGTCGCGAACATCAGTGCCGTGAGCACGAAGTCCATGCCCAGGATCAGCAGCGAGGAGATCACGACCGTGCGTGTGGTCGCATAGGCCACGCCTTCAGGGGTGGCTTCGGTCTCGTGGCCCTGGTACAGCGCGACGACGGTGCAGATGACACCGAAGACACAGGACTTGACGACACCGTTGCCGACATCTCGCAACACGTCGACTCGGGTCTGCATGATCGACCAGAAGTTCCCGGCGTCGACACCGATCAGCAACACCGCCACGACCCAGGCCCCCAGGATCCCGACCGCGGAAAACAGGATCGCAAGCAGCGGCATCGAGACGATGCCCGCCAGCAGCCGTGGTGCGAGCACCCGCTGCTTGGGGTCCACCGCCATCAGTTCCATCGCCGAAAGCTGCTCGCCGGCCTTCATCAGGCCGATCTCGGCGGTGAGCGAAGTGCCCGCCCGGCCTGCGAACAACAGCGCCGTGACCACCGGCCCGAGTTCGCGCACGAGCGCGAGGTTGACGACAAGCCCCAGGCTTTCGGCCGCGCCATAGGTCACCAGCGCGTAGTACATCTGCAGCGCCAGCACGAAGCCGACCGCCAGGCCGCTGGCCAGGATGATCACGAGCGATCGGTTGCCGATGGCGTGGATCTGCGCCACGACCAGGCCAAAGCGACGCAGGGACGCCGGTACCGCACGCAGCAGGTCCAGCAGGAAGAAGCCCGCATGGCCCCAGCCCCGCAACTGGTCGAGCGCGACGATGCCCATGCGGGCGAGGATGTTGGGTGCTCCGGTCATGCCGCTACGCCGAAGTCCTGCGCCATGGTCGGTGCCGGGTAATGGAACTTGACCGGGCCGTCAGGCTCGCCACGCACGAACTGCCGGGTCTCCGGGTCCATGGACGCCATCAACTCCGCCGGTGTGCCCTGGGCGACGATGCGGCCCTGGTTGGCCATCAGGATGACATGGTCGCTGATCGCCATGCACTCGGGCACGTCGTGGCTGACGACGAGCGAGGTGGCTCCCGTCACGTCGTTGAGGGTGCGGATCAGCTTGGCGGCCACGCCCATGCTGATGAGGTCCAGCCCGGCAAACGGCTCGTCGTACATGATGAGTTCGGGATCCAGCGCGATCGCGCGAGCCAAGGCGATCCGGCGCGCCATGCCGCCGGAGACCTCGCTGATCTTGAGTTGCGCCGCGCCCCGCAGGCCGACTGCGTTGAGCTTCATCAGCACGATGTCGCGGATCAGCGCCTCGGGCAGGCCGCTGTGTTCGCGAAGCGGGAACGCGACGTTGTCGAAGACCGTGAGATCGGTGAACAGTGCCCCGAACTGGAACAGCATGCCCAGGCGCCGGCGCAGCCGGTACAACTGCGCCTTGTCGCGGCAGTTGACCTCCTCGCCGTCGAACACGACACGGCCGCGTGTCGGCCCGTGAACCCCGCCGATCAGGCGCAGCAACGTCGTCTTGCCACAGCCGCTGCCGCCCAGGATGGAGGTGACCTTGCCTCGCGGGAAGTTCAGCGTCACATCCTGGAGGATGGTCCGCCGGCTGTCGTAGCCGAAAGTGACGTGATCGATCTCGATCAACGGCATGCCGGCCGCCGCGTTCTGCGGGGCCAGGCTCGGCGCTTGGACTTGGGGTTCGGCTGTGGGATTCAACGTGGGCAGAAGCACCCCGGGACGACCGGCCACGAGCGGCGCCAGCGCGGGGCACTGGAGCGTGGTCAGTGCAGGGCCGCGAGCATACGGGATTCCACGGGGGTCTGCCTTTCAGGGCCGTGACAAGTCGTGGCGCGAATGCCGCGTCCGGGCTGGCCGTCCATGGCCCGGCCAGCCGCTGTCTTCAACGAGGCAGGCTGCTGGTTCCCATCAGGAACGCGTCCACCGCACGCGCCGCCTGGCGGCCTTCGCGGATTGCCCAGACGACGAGGCTCTGGCCCCGCCGCATGTCGCCGGCAGCAAAGACCCTGGCGACGTTGGTGGCGTAGCCGCCCTGGGCCTCGGTGTGCGCGCGGGCGTTGCCGCGGTTGTCGCGATCGACACCGAAAGCCTCGAGCACGGTCGCCACCGGAGCGGTGAAGCCCATCGCCAGCAGCACCAGGTCGGCCTTCCACTCCTTTTGCGTGCCTGGTACCTCGGACATCCGCCCGGCCTGCCACTGCACCTGCGCGGTCTTCAGGCCGACAACACGGCCCTTGTCCTTGCCGGTGCCGGCCACGAAGGCGGTGGTGGTGATCGCGAACTCACGCTCGCAGCCCTCTTCGTGGCTGGAACTGGTGCGCAGCTTGCTCGGCCAGTAGGGCCAGGTCAGCGGCTTGTTCTCCTGCTCGGGGGGCATCGGCATCAGCTCGAACTGCGTCACGCTCGCGGCGCCGTGGCGATTGCTGGTGCCCACGCAGTCGCTGCCGGTGTCGCCGCCGCCGATGACGATGACGTGCTTGCCGTCTGCCCGCAGCTGCTTCTTGAGCTTGTCGCCTGCGACGACCTTGTTCTGCTGCGGCAGGAACTCCATCGCGAAGTGCACGCCATCGAGCTCACGCCCCGGCACCGGCAGGTCGCGGCTGGTTTCCGCGCCGCCGGTCAGCAGCACCGCGTCATGTTCGGCCAGCAGCTGCGCCGGGGTGACGGTCTCCTTGGCGTCGTTGGTGATCTTCGCATCGGCAGGCAGCGCCCCGACGAGCACACCGGTACGGAAGGTGACGCCTTCGGCCTGCATCTGATCGACCCGGCGGTCGATGTGCGTCTTCTCCATCTTGAAGTCCGGGATGCCGTAGCGCAGCAGGCCGCCGATGCGCGAGTTCTTCTCGAACACCGTGACCTCATGGCCGGCGCGGGCGAGTTGTTGTGCTGCTGCCAAGCCGGCCGGACCGCTGCCGACGATGGCCACGCGCTTGCCGGTCTTCGCGGCCGGTGGCTGCGGCTGCACCCAGCCTTCGGCCCAGGCTCGGTCGATGATGGCGTGCTCGATGGACTTGATGCCGACCGGGTCGTCGTTGACGTTGAGGGTGCACGCCGCCTCGCACGGGGCCGGACAGACGCGGCCCGTGAACTCGGGGAAGTTGTTGGTCTGGTGGAGAACGTCGATGGCCTGGCGCCAATCGGCCGGTGTGCCCCGGTACACCAGATCATTGAAGTCCGGGATGATGTTGTTCACCGGACAGCCGCTGTTGCAGAACGGCGTTCCGCAGTCCATGCACCGGGCGCCCTGGACCTTGGCCTGGTCGGCGTTCAGCGCGATGACGAACTCCTTCCAGTTCTTGACCCGCTTGGTGACGGGTTCGTAACCCTCCTCGAGCCGCTGGAAATCGATGAATCCGGTGACCTTGCCCATCTGTCGTGCTCCGTAACGTTCGCTGATCACTTGGCCGCAACGGCCATGGCCTCGGCCTGCACGGCAGCGGCGCGGGCGGCACGCTCGGCGAGGGCGCGCTTGTACTCGTGCGGGAAGACCTTGACGAATCGGGTTCTCGATTCGGCCCAGTGATCCAGGATCTCGCGCGCACGCAGGCTGCCGGTCCACCGGTGGTGGTCCTCGATCAGCTTCTTCAGCAGCGCATCGTCGGCCGTGCCCTGATGCCAGCTCGCTGACGACCCAGGCTGCTCCGCCTGCGGCAGCACTTTTTCGAGTGCAACCATGCTGGTGTTGCAGCGACGTCCGAAGTGACCGTCTTCGTCGTAGACATAGGCGACACCGCCGCTCATGCCGGCCGCGAAGTTGCGGCCAGTCTTGCCCAGCACGACAACGGTGCCACCGGTCATGTACTCGCAACCGTGGTCGCCCGTTCCCTCGACCACCGCGGTCGCACCCGAGAGCCTGACGGCAAAGCGCTCTCCGGCCACGCCGCGGAAAAACGCCTCGCCGCTGGTGGCGCCGTAAAGCGCCGTGTTGCCGATGATGATGTTGCCGGTCGCGTCGCCGCGGAAGTCGATGCTGGGGCGCACGGCGATGCGCCCGCCGGACATGCCCTTGCCGGTGTAGTCGTTGGCGTCGCCGATGAGGTACAGCGTGATGCCCTTGGCCAGGAAGGCGCCGAAGCTCTGGCCGCCGGTGCCTTCCATCTGCATGAAGATCGTGTGATCGGGCAGGCCTTCCGGGCGGTGGCGGATCAACTCGCCCGACAGCATCGCACCGACGCTGCGGTTGACGTTGCGCGCATCCTCCATGAACTGCACCTTCTCGCCGCGCAGGATCGCCGGCTGGCAGCGCTCGATCAGCTTGACGTCGAGCGCACGGTCCAGGCCGTGGTCCTGGACGTCGATCTGGTGGCGCGGCACCTCGGCCGGCACCTCGGCACGATGGAACACGCGGCTGAAGTCCAAACCGCTGGCCTTCCAGTGGGCGATGCCCTTCCTGGTGTCGAGCAGGTCGGCGCGGCCGATCAGGTCGTCGAAGCGCCGGATGCCGAGCTGGGCCATGATCTGTCGGGCTTCCTCGGCGACGAAGAAGAAGTAGTTGACGACATGCTCGGGCCGTCCGGCGAACTTCTTGCGCAGCACCGGGTCCTGCGTCGCCACGCCGACCGGGCAGGTGTTGAGGTGGCACTTGCGCATCATGATGCAGCCCTCGACGACCAGCGGCGCGGTCGCGAAGCCGAACTCGTCGGCGCCGAGCAGCGCCCCGATCACGACATCGCGGCCGGTCTTCATCTGGCCGTCGGCCTGCACCCGGATGCGACCGCGCAGGCGGTTCAGCACCAAGGTCTGCTGGGTCTCGGCCAGGCCCAGCTCCCAGGGCGTGCCCGCGTGCTTGATGCTGCTCCAGGGCGAGGCCCCGGTGCCACCGTCATGGCCGGCGATGACGACATGGTCGGCCTTGCACTTGGCGACACCGGCAGCCACCGTGCCCACGCCCACCTCGCTGACCAGCTTGACGCTGATCGAGGCGCGTGGGTTGGCATTCTTCAGGTCGTGGATCAGCTGCGCCAGGTCCTCGATCGAATAGATGTCGTGGTGCGGCGGAGGCGAGATCAGGCCGACACCGGGGACGCTGTAGCGAAGCATGCCGATGTAGTCGCTGACCTTGCCGCCCGGCAGCTGGCCGCCTTCGCCGGGCTTGGCGCCCTGGGCCATCTTGATCTGGATCTGGTCGGCGCTGCTGAGGTACTCGGTCGTGACGCCGAAGCGGCCCGACGCGACCTGCTTGATCCGGCTGCGCAGGCTGTCGCCGGCCTGCAGCGCGTAGTCGCTCTCGATGACCTTGTGGCCGACCACGTCGCCGAGCGTGGTGCCGGCTTCGATGCGGATGCCCTTGAGCTCGTTGCGGTAGCGCGCCGGATCCTCGCCACCCTCGCCGGTGTTGCTCTTGCCGCCGATTCGGTTCATGGCCACGGCGAGCGTGGCATGGGCCTCGGTGGAGATCGAGCCCAGCGACATCGCGCCGGTCGCGAATCGCTTGACGATCTCGGCGGCGGACTCGACCTCTTCGACCGCAATCGCCTTGGTCGGATCGAGCTTGAACTCGAACAGACCCCGCAGCGTCATGTGGCGCCGGCTCTGGTCGTTGACGAGCTGGGCGTATTCCTTGTAGGTCTCCCACTTGTTCGCGCGCGTGCTGTGCTGCAGCTTGGCGATGGTGTCGGGCGTCCACATGTGCTCTTCGCCCCGCACGCGCCAGGCGTACTCGCCACCGGCATCCAGCATCCGGGCGAGTGTCGGGTCGTCGCCGAAGGCGGCGCGGTGCATGCGCAAGGCTTCTTCGGCGACCTCGAACACGCCAATGCCGCCAACCTGCGTGGCCGTGCCACGGAAGTACTTCTCGACGAAGTCGGACTGAAGGCCGATGGCCTCGAAGAGCTGGGCACCGCAGTACGACATGTACGTGCTGACGCCCATCTTGGACATGATCTTGGACAGTCCCTTGCCGATCGCCTTGGTGTAGTTGTAGAGCGCCTTTTCGGCCGGCACCTCGCCGGGTTGGCCCTGGTGCAGTTCGAGCAGGGTCTCCATCGCCAGGTAGGGGTGCACGGCCTCGGCGCCGTAGCCCGCGAGTACCGCAAAGTGGTGAACCTCGCGCGCGGTGCCGGTCTCGACCACCAGGCCGGCCGTCGTGCGCAGACCTTCGCGCACCAGGTGGTGGTGGACGGCCGAAAGCGCCAGCAGCGCCGGGATGGCGACCCGGCCACGACCGAGATGGCGGTCCGTGATGATCAGGATGTTGTGGCCGCCCTTGATGGCATCGACGGCCTGCGCGCACAGCGACGCCAGTTGGGCCTCGACGCCTTCGCGCTCCCAGGCAACGGGATAGGTGATGTCGATCTCGAAGCTCTTGAACTTGCCGCCGGTGCGGCCTTCGATCGCGCGCAGGCGCGCCATGTCGTCGAAGTCAAGGACCGGCTGCGTCACTTCGAGCCGCATCGGCGGGTTGACGGCGTTGATGTCGAGCAGGTTGGGCTTGGGGCCGATGAAGCTGTTCAGCGACATCACGATGGCCTCGCGGATCGGGTCGATCGGCGGGTTCGTGACCTGGGCGAAGAGCTGCTTGAAGTAGTTGAACAGCGGCTTGTTCTTGTCCGACAGCACCGCCAGCGGCGAGTCGTTGCCCATGGAGCCGATGGCCTCCTCGCCCTGGGCGGCCATCGGTTGGAGCAGGAACTTCAGGTCTTCCTGCGTGTAGCCGAACGCCTGCTGGCGGTCGAGCAGGGACTCCTCGAACGGTGTCGGCTCGCCCGTGACGTCGATCGAATCGAGACGAATCCGCACGTTTTCGATCCATTGCCGGTACGGGCGCGCATTCGCGAACTGGGTCTTGAGTTCCTCGTCGTCGACGATGCGGCCCTGCTCGAGGTCGATCAGGAACATCTTGCCGGGCTGCAGGCGCCACTTCTTGACGATGCGGCTCTCGGGCATGCGCAGCACGCCGGACTCGCTGGCCATGACCACCAGGTCGTCGTCGGTGACGATGTAGCGGGCCGGGCGCAGGCCGTTGCGGTCCAGCGTGGCGCCGATCTGCTTGCCGTCCGTGAAGACCATTGCGGCCGGGCCGTCCCAAGGCTCGAGCATCGCGGCGTGGTACTCGTAGAAAGCGCGCCGGCGTTCGTCCATCAACTCGTGCTGCTCCCAGGCCTCCGGGATCATCATCATCATCGCGTGGGCGAGCGGATAGCCGCTCATCGTCAGCAGTTCGAGCGCGTTGTCGAAGGTCGCGGTGTCGCTCTGGCCCTCGAAGCTGATGGGGTACAGCTTGTTCAGGTCGTCGCCGAGCACGGGTGACTTCATCACGCCCTCGCGGGCGCGCATCCAGTTGAAGTTGCCCTTGACGGTGTTGATTTCGCCGTTGTGCGCCACCATGCGGTACGGATGCGCCAGCGGCCACTCCGGGAAGGTGTTGGTCGAGAAGCGCTGATGCACCAGCGCCAGCGACGAGACCACGCGCGGGTCGGCCAGGTCGCGGTAGTAGACGCCGACCTGGTCGGCCAGCAGCAGGCCCTTGTAGATCACGGTGCGGCAGCTCATGCTGGGCACGTAGTACTCGCGGCTGTGTGTCAGGCGCAGCTTCTGGATCGCCGCGCTGGCCGTCTTGCGGATGACATAGAGCTTGCGCTCGAGCGCATCGGGCACGATGACATCGGCGCCGCGACCGATGAACACCTGGCGGATCACAGGCTCCTTGGCGCGGACGTTCGGACTCATCGGCATCGTCAGGTCCACCGGGACGTCGCGCCAGCCGAGCAGGACCTGGCCTTCGACCCGGATCGCACGTTCCATCTCCTGCTCACAGGCCAGCCGAGACGCGTGCTCCTTGGGCAGGAAGATCATGCCGACGCCGTATTCGCCCGGCGGTGGCAGTTGCACGCCGAGGGCCGCCATCTCGGCGCGATAGCAGTCGTCGGGGATCTGGATCAGGATGCCGGCGCCGTCGCCCATCAGCTTGTCGGCGCCGACGGCACCGCGGTGGTCCAGGTTCTCCAGGATCTTCAGGCCTTGCTGGACGATGGCATGGCTGCGCACGCCCTTGATGTGCGCGATGAACCCGACGCCGCAGGCATCGTGTTCGCCGCCCGGTCGATACAGGCCGTCGCGTGCAAGCGCGTCGATCTCGCGTCGGTCAGGGACGTGGGGCTGGCTCATCGAAGACTCCGGCGGACGGGCGGTTGGATCAGTGGATTTCGACGCCGGCCAGCGTCGAGGCCCGCGAGAGTATCGCAGCGCAGCAATCGGCTCAAGCCGAAATAATTGGGGTCAGACCCCAATGAACACGATCCGATCAAGAATCATCTTCAATTGGGGACACATCATTGGTTGTCTGGCGTGCGCTTGGAGCCTGTCTGCATTCACCCGGCTGGGCCGGACCGGTATCGGCCCCGGGGTCTGGGGCGTGTCGGCCGGCCCAGGGTTTCGGCCAGTGCGCTGGCAAACGCGATGCTCCCGACGACCCAATTGCCTTGGGCGGCATGTCCAAGGGTTTCCGCCTGGGTGCTGGACACCCCTTGATTCAACCGCGCCTGCCAGGACGCTTCGCGTTCGAACGGCGTGTTGCCCAGCGCCCACAGTTCGGGCGGGTCCGACAGCCACCCCGGGCGGGGAACGACCCCGGCCCGGGCCGAGTCGCTGCTGAACCCACCCGGTGCCTGGCCTTGAGCGTCGACCCACAACGTGGCCGCAAGTCGCCAGGCGCCAGGCTCGACCACCGCGGCACGGAAGCGCCCGGCCCACAGCGGCCCCTTGGAACCGTGGCGGCGGTGGTAGCCGGCAACGTAGCGTCGCCCCAGCGCCTGCATCGCGCGGCCCAGGCTGCCTGACGCCGCCGGGGTCAGAAGCAACCAGGCGGCGTCAGGGCGCAGCGCCCAGGCATGGATCACGACTCTTTCAGGCTCCATCGCCTCGTGCAGGGCCGCAAGCCATGCAAGTCGATCCGCATCGCCCGGGGCGAGCGGACGTCCGGCAACCACCGGCAGTATCACCAGATGGCAGTGGCCGGGGGCGTCCAGACGCGGCAGGCGAGCCATCGGTGGTCAGTCCTCGTCGAACAGGCGCCGGCCGCTGATGCGGCGATGCTCGCGCAGGGCGAATCGGTCGGTCATGCCGGCGACGTAGTCGGCCACGGCGCGAGCCGCGCCCAGGTCAAGGCAGGCCTGTGCGTGTTCGGCCGGCATCTCTGCGGGGGTGGCCAGGTAGGCCGCGAACAGGTCGGTGACCACCTCGCGGCCGAGCGACGTGCGGTGCAGGACCTGCGGATGGCGGTACAGACGCTCGAACAGGAAGCCGCGCACGGCGTCGATCTCGGCCCGCAGGCGGGTGGAACTGGCGACAAGCGGGCGCTCCAGGCGCACCGAATCGGCATCGACCGGGCAGGCCGTGGCCAGCCGATCAGCGGTTGTCGCGACCAGATCGTGGATCGCCTCTGACAACACGCGGCGCAGGGTCTCGGCAAGCCAGCGCCTCGTGCCAGGGGCCAGTACGGGATGCTCGGCACAGGCCGAATCGGCATGGCGCGTGAACAGCGGCAGTGTCTCGTGCAACGCGGACCATTCGAACAGGCCTGAGCGAACGCCATCGTCGAGGTCGTGCACGAGGTAGGCGATCTCGTCGGCGACATTGACGAGTTGGGCCTCCAGGCCTGGCTGGGTACGGTCCAGGAAGCGTTGCGCCGGGTGACCGGGCTCCTGCGCGACAAAGGCCTCGGCATGGCGGCGCGAGCAGTGCTTGAGGATCCCCTCACGGGTCTCGAAGCTCAGGTTCAGCCCGTCGAAGGCCGCGTAGCGGCGTTCCAGCACATCGACGACGCGCAGGCTCTGGAGGTTGTGTTCGAAGCCGCCATGCTGCCGCATGCAGTCGTGCAGTGCGTCCTGGCCGGCGTGGCCAAAGGGGGTGTGGCCCAGGTCGTGTGCCAAGGCAATGGCCTCGCACAGGTCTTCGTTGAGGGCCAGTGCGCGGGCCACCGAGCGTGCAATCTGCGCGACCTCCAGCGAGTGCGTGAGCCGTGTCCTGAACAGGTCCCCCTCGTGGTTGAGGAAGACCTGTGTCTTGTAGACGAGGCGCCGGAACGCGGTGCTGTGGACGATCCGGTCGCGATCACGCTGGTGCTCATGCCGCGGCGGGGGTGTCGGCTCCGGGATGCGACGGCCCCGGCTGCGTGCCGGGTGGCAGGCCCAGGGAGCCAGTGGCAGGTTGGCCGCGACGCCAGTCACGGGCGAATCAAGCGGCAAGGGCCTGGGCCTCGGCGATCACGGCACGGACGTCGCCTTCAGGCACCGGACGCAAGACGGCGCGGCCCAGACCATCGATCAGCACATAACGGATCGACCCCGCTTCCGCCTTCTTGTCGACCGCCATCAGCTCGAGCCAGCGCCCGGTTTCGTCGCTGCCGGGAGCAGCCAGCCGTGGCGCGACCACTGGCAGGCCCGCGGTTTGCACCAAACGGTTCAGGCGCTGCACGTCGGCTGCCGCCATCAGGCCCAGGCGGTGCGACAGCCGGGCGGCCATCGTCATGCCGCAGCCGACGGCCTCTCCGTGCAACCATTGCCCGAAGCCCAGGCCGGCTTCGATGGCGTGACCGAAGGTGTGACCGAAGTTCAGGATCGCGCGTCGGCCGGACTCTCGTTCGTCGGCGCCGACCACCTCGGCCTTGATCTCGCAACTGCGCCTGACGGCATGGGCCAGCGCTTCGGGGTCGCGTGCCAGAAGGGCCGGCAACTCCGACTCGATCCATTCCAGAAAACCGGCGTCGGCGATCGGCCCGTACTTGATCGCCTCGGCCAGACCGGCAGAAAGCTCGCGCGCGGGGAGGCTGCCCAAGGTATCAAGGTCGCAGACCACACGCTGCGGCTGATGGAACGCTCCGATCATGTTCTTGCCTAGCGGGTGGTTGATCGCAGTCTTGCCGCCCACTGACGAGTCCACCTGCGCCAGAAGCGTCGTTGGCACCTGCACAAAAGGGACGCCCCGCATGTAGCAGGCGGCGGCGAAACCGGTGATGTCTCCGACCACGCCACCGCCAAGCGCAAAAAGCAGCGTCTTGCGGTCGGCCTCCAATTCGAGCAAGCGGTCGAAGATCAGGTTCAGCGTTGCCCAGTCCTTGTGGGACTCGCCATCGGGCAGGGCCAGCCGCTCGACACGCGCGTAGTGCGGCGCCAGTGCCTCAGCCAGCGAATCGCCATACAACGCGTCGACCGTGGTGTTGGTGACGATCAACGCAAGCCTTGCGCGTGGCAAGCCAGCCCACGTCGCGGAAGCCGCCAGCAGGCCCTGGCCGATGAGGATGTCGTAGCTGCCCCCGGGAGTGGCCACGGGCACGGTACGGATCGGAATTGCAGGCATGGTGCGCCCGAGTTTAGGGCGCACCATGCCGGGCGAGGCTCAGCGGCTTGCGAGCGAGGAGTCGACCGGTGAGGGCACTTGTTGGGGATCGACCAGCCCCGCCAGTTCGAGCTGCATCAGCACCATGCCGATCAGGGACGGCACGGACGGCCGTGCGGCCTCGACCACGTAGTGCGCGGCACGCCGGTAAAGTGGATCGCGGTCACGGTAGAGGTCTCGCAGCTTGCGCAGCGGATCGGCCACCTGCAGCAGCGGCCGATGGCTGTCGTTGCGCAGACGGCGATGAAGCTCCTCCGGCGTCGAGCGAAGATAGAACACGGTGCCGGCACGCCGCATCGCGTCGCGGTTGGCCGGGCGAAGCACCGCACCGCCGCCGGTGGCCAGGACCATGCCTCGGACGCGGGCATCGTCCGCAAGCGACGCGATGGTGCGCTCCTCGTGGTCGCGAAAGGCGTCTTCGCCTTCACGCTCGAAGACCTCGCGCACACTCACGCCCAACGCACGCTCGATCTCGTGGTCGCTGTCCGCGAAGCGCAGACCCAGCTGTCGCGCCAAGTGGCGGCCGACCGTGCTCTTGCCGCAGCCGGGCATGCCGACCAGCACCACTGACATGGGTGCCGGGTTCGTCATGCGCCGGTTTGCCTGTGTCAGTCGGTGACGCTGAACAGGGGAATCGACTTCACGGCCAGGAGGTTGCCACCTGCCGAGCGCAGGCTGATCGTGATCGTCCTGAGACCTGCCGCGGCGTACACACGAGACGGGACGATGGCATTCAGCGGAACGTTGTAGACGTTGCTGGTGCCGTCGCCCCAGTTCACGGTGACCGTACCCGCAAAGGAAGGCGGTGCCAGGAGCGGACCGTCGGGTTGCAGCGGATCCTGGTTCTGAGCCTGAAATGCCGGGTCGCGCACAGCAGGGCTGGCCTGGCGGCTGTAGGACAGTCCGGTGATCTCCACGGTGCGAGCGCCGATGTTGGCCGCCGTCGCTTCGAGTTCTTCGACGTAGCGGACCTGGAACGGACGGGACGGGTCGCCTGCACGTGAAGCCGTGGGACGACGATCACCCTCGAAACGGACCGTCGCGATGGCGGGACCGCCGCGTGGAGAGGCCACTTGCAACTGCAAGGTGCCGTTTCCGGCGCACTTGTCCTCCACGCCCCGAACCGTGATGCTGTGGCCGGTCGAGATGACCCCTTGCGCGTCGTTCAGGTCTGCCGGGCCCCTGAGCTTGGGTTTGGGGATGTTCGGCAGGTCCAGGAACGACAAGGGCGGGCGGGCGCCAAGTGCCGCAACTGCTGCCGGTCGGACCCCGCCCGAGGCCAGGTTCGTCGACAAGTCGACGGCGGCCACCGTTGTGCCGGCAGCCATCGGATTGCCCAATCCGTCCTCCAGCGCGAAGCTCAATCCTGCCTGCGGGACCGGTGCGCCAGCCGGACAGAACGGCTGCAGGCGCACGAAGAGTCCGAATGGATTTGCGACAGTGCCGGTTGAAAGGCTGACGGCCTCCGAAAGGCTGCCACGTGGCAGGATCACCGTCGGGTTTCCGGTGGTCGAAGACTGGCTGAAGTAGACGATCGTCGAGGCCCGGATGTGCGCGGTGCTGCGAACCCCATCGCCCGGCGACGTGAACCGGGTCGGGTTCTGGTACGGGATCAGGATGTCGGTGTCGCTGAAGATGGTGGGGTTGGTGTTCGGCGGTGTGGTCGCGGTACCGCTTCCGTCAGCAGCGACGTTGTTCTTGTTCGCGTCGACAAAGGCGTCGCCGAGGTCGTAGAAGCAGTCGCGACCGGCCACGACATTGGCGTCGGTGCACTTCTGCGGCGTCCCTGTGAGCGCGTTGATGAAAGGCGTGTAGACGTTGTCGCCGTCGCGGTCGTCGTAGTCCTCAAGGCCGACGGCGTAGGCCGTGATCACGATCCGGCGGTCCTCAGGCCGGCGTTCCTGCGAGATCACCTGGCAGGTGCAGGCGCCATTCACCGTGCGGCAGGACCCGTTGTCGGCCGTACAGACCGATCCACCCGAACCGACGAAGTTGACCACCGTACCGTCGGGGACCGGGTTCGAGAACTGGTCGGCCAGGCGTGCCGTCACGACCGCCACCTCGCCATCGAAGTTGCCGCCGTCGATGTTGGCCTTGTCGATCGACAACGAGAAAGAACGCTGTATCGGCAGCCCGGTGGAAACCGACAGCGTGTCCGAGAAGGTTTCCAGCGGCAGTGCTGCGCCCGCCGGGTAGAGGGCTCGGGCACGAACGCGGACCGGTGTGGGCACGGTGCCAGAGTTGATCTGTACGGTCACCGAGCCATCCGGATTGGTGCGCTTGACGTAGCGCACGATGGACAGGTTGTCCGATCCGCACAGCTGTGGCGAACCAGGAGACGGTGGCGAAAGACCCAGCCCGAAGCCATCGACGTTGAGTCCGCCGATGTAGGTGGTGATGTCGAAGCAGACGTCGGCGTTGGCCACGCCTTGCCCTGCGACATCCACCAGTCGGAACGTCACGCTCGCGTTCTCCTGGCGCCCGTTGCCACCCTGGCCACGCAGCGTGATCGAACGGTCGGACGGCACCACCGAGATGAAGCGCAGGCTGCCGGTGGTCGGTGGCAGCAACTGGAAGGAGCCGCTCTCGCTGTCGGACGAGATCGACGCGGTCACCGTGACGGTCGCCCCTGTCGCAGCAGCGTTCTGCGCACAACCGTTGTCAACAAAGGTCGCAACCGCCAAGCCCGTGTTCTGTTGCGTTTCAGCGCTCGGGGTGATCGTGGCCCGGCCGGCGGCACAGGAACTGCTGAAGTTCACGGTCACCGGCTCACGGAATGGCTGACCGTTCTGCTGGACCTGCACCTGCACCTGGGTCGTCCCGTAGGCCGACACGGTAGGCGAGAAGATCTGGAATCCGCCAAGGGACAGCGAGGAAGGCGGCGGAGACGTGCTTCCGCTGGCAAAGAAGTTGGCTGCCGAAGTCGCACTCTGAGTGCCCAGCGTGGCAGTTGCACGGACGCGGCCGGCACCCGACGACGCACCCGCCGATGTGACGGTGACCGTGGCCACGCCGTTGCTGTCGGTCAACTGGCTTCCGGAGGCTGGATCGACGCGAACCAGGGGTAGAGACTGCTCGAGGCTGAACTGGACGATTTCGTTGGCAACCGCAACGCCATCGCGCTTGAGCGTGGCTTGTGCCCGCAAGGGCTGACCACCGACCACGGCGGTCGTCGGGGTTCCATTGCTGTCGAGAAGCGTCACGGCCATGGTGACGACCGGAACGGTAGGCGTTACGCCACCGCCACCACCGCCCCCACCACCGTCTCCGCCACCCGTGCCTCCGAAGGGTGCACCGCCCCCGCCACCGCCGCCGCATGCCGTCAGCAGCAATGCGGCCGTGGTGCCCAGGGCCCAGGCGGCATGGCGCCATCCGCGAACAAGTCTCGAAACCATCATCGTCAAATCCTCGGACTAGTCCCGCTTCAGCGCACCGCCGTGCGGTCGGTGACGATCTTGGGCGTGATGAACACCAGCAACTCGGTCTTGTTGGTCGTGCGGACGCGGTTCTGGAACAGATAGCCCAGCCATGGAATATCGCCCAGCAGTGGCACCTTGTTGATCTCGTTGCGTTCGGTCTGCGTGAAGATGCCACCGATCACGACGGTTCCACCGTTTTCGACCAGCACCTGGGTCCGGACCTGACGCGTGTTGATCGCCGGACCGGCCGGTGTGTTGGCGCCGCGGCTGTCGTTGGCGACCTCCAGATCGAGGATGACGTTGCCTTCGGGCGTGATCTGCGGCGTCACGTCCAAACTCAGGCTGGCGCGGCGGAACGAGATCGACGTGGCTCCGCTGCTCGTTGCCTGCTGGTAGGGGATCTCCTCGCCCTGCTCGATGCGAGAGCGGCGCTGATCGGTGGCGATGATGCGCGGGCTGGAGATGATGTTGCCCTTGCCTTCGGCTTCCAGCGCCGTCAGCTCCAGGTTCAAGAAGCGATTGACTGACGAGCCAAACAGAGACAGTGCAAAGGTCGCAGCCTGGCCGCCGAGCTGGCTGACGTTGGCCGGCAGGTTGACGAATTGCGAGTTCGAGAAGTCGATCGGGCTCGGGATCTGCCCGGTCTGCGCTCCGATGGCCTGATAGTTGCCGCCGATGTTCACGCCCGCCCGACTCGGTGGCCCGCGGAGGTCCGTGGCGCCGAGTCGAACACCGAGTGCGCGACCGAAGGAGTCGTCGGCCTCGACGATCCGGGCTTCGATCAGCACCTGGCGCACCGGCACGTCGATCTTCGCGATCAACTGGCTGATCTCTTCGAGCTTGCTCGGGATGTCGCTGACGAAGAGCTGGTTGGTGCGGGTCTCGAACAGGATGCTGCCGCGTGGCGACAGGATGCGGTTGCTCTGGTTGGCGCCAGAAGCACCCCCCCCCGAGCCTGAACTGCCACCGCCGCCACCGGATCCGGACTGGTTCTGTCCGGTCAGGCCCTTGGCGACTTCTTCGGCCTTGGTGTAGTTGAGTTGGAAGCTCTGTGTCCGCAGCGGCTCAAGTTCAGCCAGCTTCTTGCGGGATTCGAGCTCGACCTGTTCCTTGGCGGCGAGTTCTTCCTTCGGCGCAATCCACAGCACGTTGCCGTTCTTGCGCACGCCCAGCCCCTTGCTTTGCAGGATGATGTCCAGAGCCTGGTCCCAAGGCACATCCTTCAAGCGCAGCGTGACGTTTCCGGTGACGGTGTCGCTGGTCACGACGTTGAAGTTCGTGAAGTCGGCGATCACCTGCAGAAGCGCCCGGACTTCGATGTTCTGGAAGTTCAGGCTGAGCTTTTCGCCCTGGAAGCCTGGGCCCTGGACGAGCTTGTTGGCGTCCACCTTCATCGGCCGCACCTCAAGCACGAACTGGGTGTCGGTCTGATAAGCGCTGTGTTCCCAGGCGCCGGTCGGCTCGACGACCATGCGGACGCGATCCCCGCTCTGGAACGTCGACACGCTCTTCACGGGTGTGCCGAAGTCGGTCGTGTCGAGCCGGCGACGCAAGGTTTCGGGCAGTGTGGAGCGCAGGAACTCGACCACCAGGTTCTGACCCTGCTGTCGGATGTCCACCCCGACCTGAGTGCTGGGCAGGGAAACGATGATCCGGCCCGCGCCGTCGTTGCCGCGCCGGAAGTCGATTTCTCGAAGCGCCTGCGCGACCGTGTTCTGCGCCGGTGCAAAGGTGGTGGCCGCCGCTGCCGCTGGAGCCGATGCCACCGCGTCACCGCTTCCTCCGTCGAGCACCAAAAGCAGGGTCTTGCCCTGCAACTGGGCGCGGTAGCTCGATGCCTGGCGAAGATTCAACACCAGTCGGGTGCGGTTGTCGCCACCCTGTGCGATGGCCACCGAACGCAGATTGCCCTGGTTGATCTCGACCATCGACCGTCCCACGGCGTTGCCGACACCGGGCAGATCGATCGCGATCCGCGGCGGCGATTGGACGGCAAAGCCCGTCGGAATCGCCGCCAGGGGTTCGGACAACTCCACGCGCACGACTTCACTACCAGCTTGTTGGGTGCTTGTGATGCCGACGATGTTGATCTGGGCCCAAGCCACCGGGGCCAGCAGAACTGCCGCAATCAGGGCTGCGGCTCGGCGCCAGAGGCCGGATCCCTCGTGCCCGGCTGGGGTCGTGCGCAAAGTCATGCCGCCTCGTCTCGTGTGTTGGTTCATCGCGTCCGCGTTGTTTGCCGGTGTTCTCCGATTCATCGCGCCCGCTCCTGCAATTGCAGCGCTGCCGCCCGTTCGACGGTATCGCCCGCTGCGTCCTGCACCAATTCGCGCAGGGTCACCTCGGTTTCGGTGATGCGCACGATTCGGCCGTAGTTCTGGCCCAGGTATTCACCGATCTTGACCTGGTAGAGGAGGTTGTCGACCCGCAGCAGTGCGTGCTGGGTGCCTTGCTTGACGACGCTGCCCACCATCGCCATGCTGTCCAGCGGAAAGCTCTCAAGGGGTTCCCGGCGGCGGTTCAATTCGACCGCAAGCAGCGAATTGGGCTGCCGGGCCTCTTGCTTGATCGCGACGGTCAGCTTCTGATTGCTGAACGGCTCGACCGATTGCGCCGCGGCGTAAGGCTGAGGATTGAACTTCTTGGGGGGCTGCAGCGGAGGAACATTGGGCTTGACTTCCCGCCTTTGCTGGTCCATCCACTGCTGCAACTCGGCAGTGTCGGCCGTGCAGCCGGCGGTGACCACAGCCACCAAGGTGACCATTGGCGCCAGCAAGCGGGGCAAGCGAAGGCGGCGCGTCGTCATCACTTGGCCCTCGTGGTCTTCTTGGCCGCCGCCGCGGCAGCCTTCTGCTCGTCAACCTCGGCCTTGTCGAGGTAGCGATACGTATAAGCCGTTGCGTCCATCGCAAGATTTCCGCTGCCCAAGGCCTCGCGCTGAGCCGAGACGATCGAGACGTTCTGCAAGGTCACGATTCGCGACAGGTTGGCGATGTCGGCAGCGAAGGCGCCGATGTCGTGGTACCTGCCCGTCACCCTCAATGCGATCGGAAGCTCGACGTAGTAGTCCTTGACCTGTTGCTGCCCAGGACGGAAGAGCTCGAACTGCAGGCCTCGACCGAGACCGGCCTGGTTGATGTCCGAGAGCAGCGCATCCATCTCGGCCTTGCCCGGGAGTTGCTTCTCGAGTTGGGTCACGTACTCCTCGACCTGGAGCTTCTGCTTTCGAAGCTCGGCCAGGTTGACGGCCTGAGCCACGCGGTTGCGGTAGGTGTCCTTGAGCGTCGGCTCTTGCGCTCGGGCACTGTCCAGTTCGGTCGCCGCTGCGGAGACGACGAACCACCAACCGGCAAGAAGAACCGCTGCGGCGACACCGACGAAGGCGGCGACCTTGGGCAAGGTCGGCCACTGGCCGGGCTCGGCCGTGTTCAAGCCGCGGAACTGCCCTGCCGCTTGGTCAAAGAAGCTGGAGACGTCGAAGTTGAGGGTCGTAGCCTTTGTGGCCATGGCGATGTTCCGTGACCGCGTCAGGGGGTGCGCGCGGCGGGAGCCGGGACCGGCCGGCCGGCCGGAGCGGATGCGGCACCTGCCGGGCCGGCGACGCTTTGAACGCGCTTGAGCGTCAGCCGCATTGAGAAGTCGAACAGCCGGCGTTGCTCGCGCGTGGCTGTGGTGACATTGGCGATCTTGATCTCGACAAGCTCGGGCCGCTCCAGCCACGGCGAGTTGTAGGCGGTGTTGCGAAGCATCTCCGAGACCCGCTCGTTCGTCTGGGCGACCCCGCTGACGGTGACCTGCTGACCGGCCTGCTTGATGCTCGTGAGGTAGACGCCCTCGGGAGTCTGACGCACCAGTTCGTCGAGCAGGTACACCGGCATGTTGCGATCTGTCTGCAGATCCTCGACCGACTTCTGCCGTGCCTTGAGCGCGTCGATTTCGGCACGCAGGTTGGCAATGTCCTTGATCTGGGCATCCAGCTTCGTGATCTCGGCCTGCACGAAGCTGTTGCGTTGCTGCTGCGCCGAGGTCATCTGCTGCAAGACGGTGTACCAGAGTCCGACCAGCGCCCCGCCGGCGGCGGCTGCAAGGCCCAGGCCGACGAAGAACGTCTGCTTGCGCTGGCGTCGCTTCTCCTCGCGGTGCGGCAGCAGGTTGATCAGGATCACTGCAGGAACCTCCGCATCGCCAGACCGCAAGCGGTGAGGTAGCTCGGCGCCTCGCGGCGAACGCGGCTCTCGCGCACGCCCGAGCCCAGGTGCATGTTCTCGAACGGGTTGACGACGCTTGCGGCAAAGCCGGTCAGGTCTGTCACCCGGTCCTTCAGGCCCGGCAGCGTGGCGGTTCCACCGGCAAGCATCACATAGTGCACCTTGTGGTGCGGCGTGCTGGTGAAGAAGTACTGCAGTGCACGGCCGATCTCCTGCGACAGGCTGTCGACAAACGGCGAAAGGATCGCACCGTCATAGTCGTCGGGCAGGTCGCCGGAGAGCTTCTTGGCCTCGGCTTCCTCGAAGGAGAAGCCGTATTGACGGCTGATCAACTGCGTCAGTTGCGCGCCACCGAAAGCCTGATCGCGGTCGTAGAGCATCTCGTCGTCGCGCAGGACTTTCAGGCTCGTGGTGTCGGCGCCGATCTCGAACAAGGCCACCAGGGCGTCGCGGCCCTCGTTGGGCAGCGACGCCACAACCCGGCTCATCGCCAAGCGCGAAGCATGGGATTCGATGTCCAGAACGGCGGGCTTCAGGCCCGCGGCCTCCGCCAGGCCTTGGCGGTCCTGGACGCGGTCCTTGCGGCTCGCGGCAATCAGCACCTCGACGTCGCCGGCCGAGGTCGGGCTGGGACCGATGACGCAGAAGTCCAGGCTGACTTCGTCGAGCGAGAACGGGATGTACTGGTTGGCCTCGGTCTCGACCTGGAGTTCCATCTCTTCTTCGCGCAGCCCGGCCGGGAGCATGATCTTCTTGGTGATGACGGCCGACTGCGGCATGGCCATCACGACCTGCTTGCTCTTGCTGCCGCTCTTTTGAACGACACGGCGCACGGCTTCAGCGACCTCATCGAATTTTTCGATCTGGCCGTCGGTGATCCAGCCTTTCTCGAAAGGCTCTGACGCAAACCGCTCAAGCACGTAATCGCCGTTGGGCTTCTGGTCCAGTTCGACCAGCTTCACGCTGGAAGACGAGATGTCCAGACCGACCATCGGCGGGTGCTTGCGGCCCAGCAAGGCATCCAGAAAACTCAAGGCAGGCACTCCTGAAGTGGGGGCTGGAGCGGGGGCTCACACCCGGCCACCGGATGCGCTTAAGTCCCCACCACTTTCTTAAGAAGTTACTTCAATGCTAGCAGTAAAGCCCTTGTGCAACAAAGAAAAAACGGTTGCGGGGCTCAAGGCTAAGGCGTGCTTCCCCCGGCCGCGGGAGGGAATTGCAACAAGCCGAAAGGGCCGGTCGGTCTGCCTCCGGGCCCGTTCGAACAGCAGACGGCCGTCGCCTGGATAATCTGAGCCCACGATGCATCCGGATCCTGCGGCTACTGGCGAGCCCCCCTACGGCCCTGAAGGCGGTCAGCCTCCCAGGCAAGCGCTGGCGGGCTGGGTCAAGGGTGTCGGTCGGATCCTCGGATGGCTGGGCGGGCTTGTTCTGGCCGGCGCTTTGGCGCTTGTGCTTGTGGTCGGTGTCGCGCTCGCTGTGGCGTACCCGCAACTTCCCGAGATCGCCAGCCTGGCTGACTACCGGCCCAAGCTGCCGCTGCGCGTGTTCTCGCGCGACGGCGTTCTGCTCGGTGAGTTCGGCGAGGAGCGGCGCACTTTCGTACCGATCGGCCAGATCCCGCAGGTCATGAAGGACGCCGTGCTCGCGGCTGAGGACTCGCGTTTTTATCGCCATGGCGGTGTCGACTACAAGGGCATCGCGCGAGCAGCGCTGGCGAACCTGCGCGACGCCCGCAGCGAAGGGGCAAGCACGATCACGATGCAGGTGGCGCGCAACTTCTACCTTTCGACGGAAAAGACCTTCACGCGCAAGATCTACGAGATCCTGCTGGCGCTGAAGATCGAAAGCATGCTCTCGAAGGATCAGATCCTGGAGCTGTACATGAACCAGATCTTCCTGGGCCACCGCTCGAACGGGTTCGCGGCTGCCGCTGAGGTCTATTTCGGCAAAAAACTCCAAGACGTGAGCGTGGCTCAGGCGGCGATGCTGGCGGGCCTGCCCAAGGCGCCTTCGGCCTACAACCCGATCGCCAATCCGCGCCGGGCCACGGTTCGCCAGCGCTACATCGTGGGCCGCATGTTCGAAGCCGGCTTCATCACCGAGCTTCAGATGGAAGCGGCACTGAAGGAGCAACTGCGCTACCGACCCGCCAGCAACGCCTCGGTACACGCAGAGTTCGTCGCCGAAACCGCCCGCCAACTCGTCTTCGCGCAGTACGGCGAAGAGGCCTACACCCGAGGCCTGCGCGTGGTGCTGACCCTCGATTCGACCGATCAGATGATGGCCTACCGGGCGCTGCGCCGGGGGCTGATGGACTTCGAACTTCGGCAGGTCTATCGCGGCCCTGAGGCCTACGTCGTACTGCCGGACGACGCAGCCTTGATCGACGCACGCGTGGCCGAAGCGCTGGGTGACCACCCGGACAATGACGACCTGAAGGCCGCGGTTGTGCTGGAGGCCTCGCCACGCAAAGTGGTCGCCATGCTGCAGTCGGGCGACACCGTCACCGTGACCGGGGCAGGGCTGAGGCCGGTGGCCTCGGGACTCGCCGACAAGGCCGGTCCAAAGGTCAAGATCCGACGCGGTGCGGTCGTGCGCGTCATGAGGCTGGTCGGCGAGAAGGGCGATTGGACGCTGACACAAATCCCCGAGGTGGAGGGCGCGCTGGTGGCGCTGGACACCCACAGCGGAGCCATCCGCGCATTGGTCGGCGGATTCGACTTCGGGCACAACAAGTTCAATCACGTGACCCAGGCCTGGCGCCAACCCGGGTCGAGCTTCAAGCCTTTCATCTACTCCGCGGCGCTGGAGCAGGGCTTCTCGCCCAACACCATGGTCAACGATGCGCCGTTGTTCTTCGACGCAGCGGCCACCGGAAGCCAGCCCTGGGAGCCCAAGAACTACGACGGCACCTTTGAAGGGCCGATGGCGTTGCAGACGGCTCTGGCGAAGTCCAAGAACATGGTGTCGATCCGCGTCCTGCAGCATGCGGGCGTGCCGTTCGCGCAGGCTTGGCTCGACAACTTCGGCTTCGACACCGCCCGGCACCCGCCCTACCTGACGATGGCACTGGGCGCCGGTTCCGTGACGCCGATGCAAATGGCGGCCGCCTACGCTGTGTTCGCCAACGGGGGATACCGGGTCGCACCGCAACTCATCGAGCGCATCACCGACCCCATGGGCAAGGTCCTGTTGGAGGCGCCTCCTCCTGCGCTGGACGAAAGCCAACGCACGCTGAACGCGCGCAACGCCTTCGTGATGAACGCGATGCTCCAGGAAGTCACCCGATCCGGGACCGCAGCCAAGGCGCAGGCGATCCTGAAGCGCAACGATCTCTACGGCAAGACCGGCACCACCAACGATGCCATGGATGCCTGGTTCGCGGGCTTCCATCCGCGACTGGCGACCGTGGTCTGGATCGGCTACGACACACCGAAGAAGCTGGGCGACCGGGAGACGGGTGGCGGATTGGCATTGCCGGTCTGGATCGACTGGATGAGCCATGCCTTGAAGAGTCTTCCGGTCGACGAACCGGTACCGCCGGAAGGCGTCGTCAGCGTCGGCGGGCGCTGGGTCTACGAGGAGTACGCCAGCGGTGGCGGGGTCGACAGCGTCGGCCTTCAGGACAAGGTGCCCGAGCCGGCCAACGTCCAGGAACGCAGCAGCATCCTCGATCTGTTCAAGCGCTGATCGTCCCGCGCTTGCCGCCAAGGCGGTCAGGCCGTGACCGCGATGCCGCCCTGGGTGCTGGCGTGCCGGTTCAGCGCATCGAAGAACTCTTCGCCGCTGCGGGTGTCCAGCCAGCGGTTGGCCACGAATCGGTAGTGGTAGCCCCCGGCCCTTGCCGCGAGCCACACTTCCTTCAGGGGCGGCTGGGTGTTGACGATCAGCTTGCTGCCGTTGGGGAACTGCAACTCCAGCAGCCCTCCGCTGCGGTGGGTGTCGATGTCGATCAGGTCGTCTTGAAGCCAGCGATCAGCCGCGGCCTCGATGCGGGCCAGAAGAGCATGGGTCTCGCGCTGGTAGTCCTGGTCGCTGAGCGGGGTCGCCGCAGGGGTCGCATTCATAATTCCTGGATGTCGGAACAGTCTCGATTCAGTGTAGCCCTCGTGCTTGCGGCCGCGTTGTGCCCGGGGCTTGTCGCCTGCGGCCAGAAGGGACCGCTGACGCTTCCGAAGGCCCCCGAGGCGTCCTCGGCTCCGACCCCGATGGCCCCGGCGCAGCCGGCGTCGTCGCCCACTTCAGCACCGTCCCCCCGTCGAGCGCCTTGATGACCCTGCCCGGTTCCCCCCACCTCGTCCGTTTGGCTGGCGAACTGCGCCTAGACGGGCATTCGCTCGTCGACCTGGCGCACCGATTCGGGACGCCGCTGTTCGTCTATTCGCAAGCGGCGATGCTGTCGGCCGTGGCGGCCTACCACCAGGCGCTGCAAGGCCGCCCGCATCTGGTCTGCTACGCGATGAAGGCGAACTCCAGCCTTGCGGTGCTGCAGACCTTCGCCCGTGCCGGCTGCGGCTTCGACATCGTCTCGGTCGGCGAGCTTGAGCGCGTGCTCGCCGCCGGTGGCAGTGCCGCGAAGACGGTGTTCTCAGGTGTTGGCAAGAAGCGCGACGAAATGGCCCGTGCGCTCGAAGCGGGCGTCCGATGCTTCAACGTCGAGAGCCACGGCGAACTGGTTCGCCTGGATGAGGTCGCGCGCGCCCATGGCAAGCTGGCGCGCGTCAGCTTGCGCGTCAATCCGGACGTCGACGCCGGCACCCACCCCTACATCTCGACTGGCCTGAAGGGCAACAAGTTCGGGATCGCCCATCACGAGGCCCTTGACGCCTACCGTCATGCGGCGGCACTGCCGGGACTTGAGGTGGTCGGCATCGATTGCCACATCGGCTCGCAGATCGTGCAGATCGCGCCGTATCTGGACGCGCTGGACCGGCTGCTCGATCTCGTCGAGGCGGTCGAGCGAGAAGGTTTGGTCATCCACCATGTCGATGTCGGTGGGGGCCTGGGCATCACGTACACCGACGAAGCGCCACCCGCGGCCGATGCCCTGGTCGGCGCGCTGCTCGCGCGGCTGGATTCGCGTGGCCATGGGTGGCGGGAGGTGCTGTTCGAGCCCGGTCGGTCGCTGGTGGGCAATGCGGGTGTGCTGCTGGCCGAGGTCCAGTACCTCAAGCGCGGCCCGACGAAGAACTTCTGCATCGTCGATGCGGCCATGAACGACCTTCTGCGGCCGGCGATGTACGAGGCCTGGATGGCGATCGAGCCCTGTCGGCAGCGCGACGGGATCGCGGCCGAGACCTGGGATGTGGTCGGACCGGTCTGCGAGTCGGGCGACTGGCTGGGCCGCGACCGCAGACTCGCCATCTCCGAAGGAGACACCTTGGCTGTCCTGTCGGCCGGGGCGTACGGGATGGCCATGGCCAGCAACTACAACACCCGCCCGCGTGCCGCCGAGATCATGCTGGTCGGTGACCAGGCTCATCTGATCCGCGAACGCGAACCGATCCAGGCGCTGATGTCAGGCGAGCGGCTGCTGTAGCGTGCGCCAGGTCCGGAGGGACCGGCAAGCAGCGATCAGATCCGGCCCTCTTCGACCGCGTGGCAGGCGACTCGGATGCCGGCAATCGTCCTGAGTGCCGGGCGCTCGCTCGAGCAACGGGCATTGGCGTGCGGGCAGCGCGGATGGAAGGCGCAGCCTTGCGGTGGATTCAGCGGGTTGGGTACCTCGCCTTGCACCGGCGTGCGCGCGCGGCCCGACATGTGGATGTCGGGGATCGCGTCGAGCAGCATGCGCGTGTACGGGTGCCGCGGCTGGCTGAAGAGCGACTTCTTGGGCGCCTGTTCGACCAGACGGCCGAGGTACATCACACCCACCTCGTCGGCAACATGGCGCACGACCGCGAGGTTGTGCGAGATGAACAGGTAGGTCAGTCCCTGCCGGTGCTGCAGGTCCTGCATGATGTTCAGGACCTGGGCTTGAACCGAAACGTCCAGCGCCGAGGTCGGTTCGTCGCAGACCAGGAACTCGGGCTCGGTGGCCAAGGCCCGCGCGATGCTGATCCGCTGGCGTTGGCCGCCCGAGAACTGGTGCGGGAACTTGACGCAGTCCGCGGCAGCGAGGCCCACCGATCGCAGCAACTCGCCCACCTGGTCGCGCAGGGCGTCGCCACCCTGGGCCAGACCATGTTCGCGCAAGGGCTCGCCGACGATGTCGAGGACCTTCCAGCGAGGATTGAGGCTCGCATACGGATCCTGGAAGATCATCTGCATGCGGCGCCGGAGAGAACGCAACTCGGCACCCTTCAGCTTGGCGGTGTCGTGCCCGCCAAAGTGAACGGAGCCGCGGGTCGGCGCGTACAGGCCCACGAGCAGACGTGCGACGGTGCTCTTGCCGCAGCCGGATTCACCGACCAGCGCCAGGGTCTGACCCTTCGGGATCGAAAACGAGACGCCATCGACGGCATGCACGAACTGCCTTGGCTTGCGCTCGACCACACGGTTGAGCCAGGGCCCCGAGACGTCGAAGGTCTTGGCCAGGTCCTCGACCTGGACCAGCGCCTTCATGTCGGCGGCGGCAGGGATCATGACGACACCGCCTCGTGTACCAGCCAGCAGGCCGCTCGCGTGGCGCCGGCGTCGACAAGTTCAGGCCGTTCGCTGCGGCAGCGTGCCATCACCTGCGGGCAGCGCGGATTGAACGCGCATCCAGCGGGGATCGCGTTCAGCCGCGGCATCGCGCCGTCGATCTGCAGCAGCCGCTCCCGGTCTTCGTCCATCGCCGGTATCGAGCCCATCAGGCCGGCGGTGTAGGGATGACGCGGTCGATGGATCACGTCCTGCACCGGACCGATCTCGGCCACCCGGCCGGCATAGAGCACGGCGACACGGTCGCAGGTTTCGGCGATCACACCCATGTCGTGGGTGACGAGCATGATGGCAGCGCCGTGCTCCCTGCACAGCCGTTTGAGCAGGGCAATGATCTGGGCCTGGATCGAGACGTCGAGCGCGGTCGTCGGCTCGTCGGCCACGATCAGCTGCGGCTCCGCAGCCAGAGCCAGCGCGATCACCACCCGTTGGCGCATCCCGCCGCTGAACTGATGCGGGTACTGGTCGATGCGCTGCTCGGCCGCGGGAATGCCGGTCTCCTGCAGCAGCCGGATCGCGCGGGCGCGGGCTTCGCCGGCGTCCACCGGGAGGTGGGTCTGGATCGTCTCGACGAGCTGGCGGCCGATCGTGTACAGCGGATTCAGCGAGGTCAGCGGATCCTGGAAGATCGCGCCGATTCGGCGGCCGCGCAACTGGCGCATCTTCTCGTAGGGCAGGTTGTCGATGCGCTGCCCTGCGAGGCGGATCTCGCCGCTGGCGATGCGCCCGGGTGGATCGAGCAGTCCGATGATGGCCGCGCCCGTCAGCGACTTGCCGGCGCCGGATTCACCGACCACCCCCAGCACCTCGCCCGGCGCAATGTCGAACGAGATGTCGTCCAAGGCCAGCAGGGTGCCGCGACGGGTCGGGAACTCGACCCGCAGGTTCTTGACTTCCAACAGCGGCGGCGGGGCCATGTCAGTTCAGCCTCGGGTTCAGCGCGTCGCGAAGCCAATCGCCAAGCAGGTTCACCGAGAGCGCGATCAGCACCAGCATCGCCCCCGGGAAGATCGTGATCCACCACTCGCCCGAAAACAGGAAGTCGTTGCCGATGCGGATCAGGGTGCCAAGCGAAGGGGAGGTGGGTGGCACGCCGACGCCGAGGAACGACAGCGTCGCCTCGGTCAGGATCGCGGCCGCGACCTGGATCGTCGCGAGCACGAGGACCGGCCCCATCACGTTGGGCAGCACGTGGCGGGCCATGATGCGAAGTGGCGCGACCCCGATCACCCGCGCGGCCTGAACGTATTCCTTGTTGCGCTCCACGAGTGTCGAACCGCGAACCGTGCGCGCGTACTGGACCCATCCGGTGAGGGAGATCGCCAGGATCAGCACGCCGAAAGCCAGTGTTTCGTGCGCGTTCGGGAACATCGCCCGACCCACGCCGTCGATCAGCAGCGCGACCAGGATCGACGGAAAGCTCAGCATCACGTCGCAGACACGCATGATGAACGCATCGACCTTGCCACCGACAAAGCCCGAAAGCAGCCCGAGGCCGACCCCGACCACCAGCGACAAAAGCACCGAAGCCAGCCCGACAAACAGCGAGATTCGGGCGCCGTACATGATGGCCGACAGGATGTCGCGGCCCTGGTCGTCGGTGCCCAGCAGGTAGGCACTGTTGCCGCCTTCGACCCAGACCGGCGGCAGCCGCGAGTCCGACAGGTTCAGGGTCGCGAGGTCGAACGGGTTGTGCGGCGCGACCCAAGGGGCAAACAACGAGACGAACAGGCAAACGACGGCGATCGCCGCAGCCAGCATGGCCATCGGCGACGAGGTGAAGCTGTGCCAGATGTCGCTGTCGAAGAACCGAGCCCAGAAACCGGGCGCCGCAGGCAAGGCGGAGGAGGGTGGGGACGTCGTGCTCATTGGCGCCTCAGTGCCCGGCGGTGGACTTCTCGATGCGCAGACGCGGATCGACAGCGAAATAGAGCAGGTCGACGACCAGGTTCACGATCACGAAGATCAGCGCGATCAGGCACAGGTAGGCCGCCATCACGGGGATGTCCGCGAACTGGACCGCCTGGATGAAGAGGAAGCCCATGCCGGGCCACTGGAACACGGTCTCGGTGATGATGGCGAAGGCGATCAGACTCCCGAGTTGCAGGCCGGTGATCGTGATCACAGGGACCAGCGTGTTTTTCAATGCATGACCGAAATAGACCGCGCGGTTGTGCAGGCCGCGGGCGCGCGCGAACTTGATGTAGTCGGTTCGCAGGACCTCCAGCATCTCGGCGCGCACAAGGCGCAGGATCAATGCGAGCTGGAACACCGACAGCGTGATCGCCGGAAGCACGAGATGCTGCCAGCCGTCGACCGTGAGCAACCCGGTGGTCCAGCCCCCGAAGGAGACGGTATCGCCGCGGCCAAAGCTCGGCAGCCACTTCAGCGTCACCGAAAACAACAGGATCAGCAGGATGCCGATCAGAAAGGTCGGCAGCGAGACGCCGAGCAGTGACAGCGTCATGGCCAGCTGCGATCCGAACCGGCCCCGCCGCAAGGCGGCATAGACGCCCAGCGGCACCCCGACCGCGAGGGCGATCACAGCGGCCGCCATTGCCAGTTCGAGCGTCGCTGGAAAGCGCTCGACGATCAGTGCCGAGACCTTGCGCCCCTGGCGAAGGCTGAGTCCGAACTCGCCTTGCACCGCATTGCCGACGAACTTGGCAAACTGGACCGGGAACGGCTCTTCCAGGCCAAGATCCTTGCGAAGCTGATCGCGCTGCTCCTGCGTTGCGTCTTGCCCCAGCAGGTTCGTCACCGGGTCGCCGACGAACTGGAACAGCATGAAGGCGATGAACGCCACCGTGATCATCACGATCACGGCTTGCATCAGGCGACGCAGGATGAACGCAAGCATGCGTCAGCGGCGGGCGCGCACGCCCACCGCAAGGGTCAGCGGGAGTTTGCCGACGCGGTCAGAAGCGATGCCGGACGCCAAGGGCCAGGCTGGTCGAATCGGTACCGGCGCTGGCCGTCACGCCGCCCAGGTAGCCGGCGCCACCGGGTGCCGCCTGCGCATTGGCGCTGTTGACGAAGCGCGCCGCGATCACGTTCAGGTCGGTGCGCTTGGACAGCGAGTAGGTGTAGCCGATGCCATACGACGTCGTGTCGGCGTTGGCCGGTCGGGTGTCGTCGTGCTTGCTCCAGGTCGCGTAGATCGTGTTCGCGCCCAAAGGCAGGCGATAGCCCACATGCAACAGCTTGGCGTCCTGGCGCAAGGCGTTGACAAACGCACCCGAGATCAGGGCCGCGTTGGCGGCGCCAACCTGCGGCGTGATCGACGCGGCGATGCCCGAAAGACCGGACGGATTGTTGTCTTCGATGGTCGCGTACATGCCCGAAAGCGTTCCCGGGCCGATGTTCACCGTGGCACCCAGAATCACGTTGGTCAGCGACTTGGCGCCACGCTCGTTCTCGCGGGTGTTGTAGCCCAGACCAGCGGACCAACCCTTGGCCCGATACATCGCCATCCCGCCAAAGAACTTGCCCGAGGTCGCGGAGCCTTCGCCAGCAGCGACCATGGCCGAGGCCGTCAGGCCTCCGAGCACGATGCGGTACTGCAAGGCGTTGGCCAGGCGGATGTCGAAGCCCGCAGGAATCGACGCGACCTGACCGGCGGCCAACGCCGACGAGGTCTGCATGGTGTCAAAGACGGCAGAGATCTCGTAGGCCGGCGTGTACTGGCGCCCGGCCAGGAAGCCACCGAACGGCGTGATCAGGCCGACGAAGGTCTGACGATCCCAGAAGTTGTTGCCCAGGTTCACACCGATGCCGGCACCGATGTTGCCTGCGACGGCGCTGACGACGGGCTGGAAGGCCCCCGGCAGACCCAGGCGCGAGGCTTGCGAAAAGCGGTCGGCGGCCTGCGAGCCCGAAGGCGGGCGGTTGCTGGCCGACCCGGTATCCAACTCAAGCCGATGCTCAAGCGTGAAGATCGCGCGGTAGCCACCGCCGAGGTCCTCGTTGCCGCGCACGCCCAGCCGCGATCCGTCCATGATGCCGCTGGACAGCTGCTTGATGCTTCCGCCTCGTACGCCTGACACCTGGGTGACGCCGGCATCGACGATGCCATAGATCGTCACGCTCGAACCAGGCGCGGACTGCGCCATCGCGGCGCTGCAGGCGACGCTCAAGGCGCCGAGGGCAAAGGTCTTGTTCATGGGTGTCTCGTCGGCTGTTGTATGGAAACCTACTGCATGATTGTCAAGGTCGAAGGCTGGGCTGAGTGCCGGTGTTTGCACCGGGTTCTGTAGCGTCAGGGAGACGCCGCGATGAACTCGATTTCGCCGTACCAGGCCAAGGCCTTGCTGCGTGTGTTGTCGCTGTCGGTCATGATCGCGACCGAGACCAACGGTCCGGGTTCTTCACCGAAGGCGCGTCGGTAGTCCTCGACCAGATTTCGCCTGTGGTCTTGCCAGCGCTTCAAGCCCAGGGTGCCGCTGGCAAGCACGATCTTGCGGATCCGGTCACTGCGGGGATTGACGATCACACTGCCCACGGGAGCTTCCGGCACCCATACGTACATCAGGGTCGCATAGGGTGGCTGCTCGCCCGTCAAGGCTTCGGCGAGGTCGAACATCGCGCGCGTACGGGCCGGCAGGCGGTTGCGGTCGCCGCCAAAACCGATCAGCACGCGGACTGGCGAGTCCTCGCTGTCGACCCGGGACGGGTCGGCTCCGGCGATCAACTCGGGTACCCACCAGGCAAAGCTCACATCGCCGTAGTCACCGGGCTGCAGCGCGAGGCGGCGTCGCCACATGCTTGCCGAACGTTCCGACCGGGCCTCGATCGCCGGACGGCCGTCCTTGGCGACCCAGCGGTAGCGGGTTTCGGCCTTGCCGGGCAGCGCCACCGAGTGCCAGCCGTTGGCGTCCTGCGGCGGGCTGCCGGCCGGACCGGCGCAGGCGGTCAGCACCGTGGCCGCGGCGAAGAGAAGGGGCAGGCGAGATGGCATTGCAGGAAACCGAAAGGCCATGAAAAAACCGCCCCGAAGGGCGGTTTGACGTCCGGACGGCGAGCCGATCAGAAGCTGTGGCGGACGCCGAACTCGTAGCCGGTCGACGTGAAGCCGGTTCCAGCAGCACGGGCCGGACCGCCAGTACTGGCGGTGTAAACCAGACCGGCGTCGTTCTTGACCCTCGAGAAGTGGGTGTACAGGGTCGTACGCTTGGACATGTCGTAGGTGTAACCCAGGACCATCTGCGTGGCCGTACGCTCGACGGTGGCCGACAGCTTGCGGTCGGTCGTGGCGTAGCTGGCCTTGAATGCGCCCTTGCCCATCGGGACGGTGGCGCCAAGCAGCCAGTTCTTCAGCTCGCGCGTCGAACCTTCGTCGTACACGTGGTACTGGCCCATCAGGGTCATGAAGCCCAGGTTGAACGAGCCACCCAGGTTCCAGGCGGTCATGTCGTCCAGCATTGCGGCGATCTTCTCGGTCTTGCCGTAGGCAAACGCGACGTTGGCCGGGCCGGCGGCGTAGCCGAAGCGGAAGCCAACATACTTGTTGCCCGGCACCTGGCCTTCGCCAGCGGCGACCATCACCTGACCGTACAGGCCACCCAGGCCGCCCGGCAGGAAGTAGCCCACCGAGTTGTTGGCACGGACCAGCGTCTGGGCGTTGCCGAACGGGGCCACGGTCGGGGCCGGGGAGATGATGTTGGTCGAGGAACCAACGCCGTTGGTGCCAAACGGATCGAAGATCGTGTGGTTCCAGAAGGTCGGGGTGTAGTCGCGGCCAAGGCGGATCTCGCCGAAACCGCCCATCAGGCTGACGGTGCTGCGACGGTTCCAGTTGGCGGTGCCACCTGCGCCGTTGCCACCACCTTGCGCACCCGCATCGAGACTCAGACCGCCTTCGATCCAGAAGCCGGCACGCATGCCGCCGCCGAGGTCTTCGACGCCGCGGAAGCCCAGGCGGCTGCTGGCGTTGCCGTCAGTGCTGAGCGACTTGACCGAACCGGCATCGCCGTTCTTCACGTTACGGGCGTTGAGGTCGACGATACCGAAAAGGGTCACCGACGACTGGGCCGAGGCCACGCCAGCAAACGCGGTCAGCGCAGCAAGGGCGAGCAGCGATTTTTTCATTGCAACGATCTCCTAGGTTGATAAGCAGGCCCCGCTCGTACGGAACCCGTCGAGGGGTTGATCACGCCAACCTCCTCAGCGGAAGCTCGCGGTATTGCACCATCGCCGATTGCCATTTCCAAGACATGTCCGTCTTTTCATTGCGCTGTGTTGTCTGGCCGCAACGTGCGGGGGTGCCCGGCAGAGTGGCCTGTCGGTGCAGCGGGGTCAGACGGCGCCTTATTCTCGGTCCATGAACCGAGTGGACACCTGGATCATTGCCTTCGACAACGGGCTGCGCACCGTGTTTGGTCACGGCACGGCGGCGGCTCGCCCGCGCCCTCTGCCCGCCGATGCGACTGGGCAGGCGGCCCAGCCAGCGCCGGGAAGCGACGAAAGTCGTCAGTCCGGTGCATTGATGCGTGTCAACCACGTCGGTGAAGTCTGTGCCCAGGCGCTTTACCAGGCGCAGGCCCTGACCGCGCGCAGCGAGTCCTTGCGCAGCGAAATGGAGCGGGCGGCCCGTGAGGAAGCCGACCATCTCGCCTGGACGCGTGAGCGTCTGACCGAACTGGGTGACCGACCCAGCCTGCTGAATCCCCTGTGGTACGCCGGCGCTTTTGGCATCGGGCTGGTTGCCGGTGCGCTGGGCGACCGGCACAGCCTGGGATTTGTCGTCGAGACCGAGCGCCAGGTCGAGCAGCACCTCGCCGGCCATCTGGACCGCTTGCCCGCAGGCGACACGCGGTCGCGTGCCATCGTCGAGCAGATGAAGCTCGACGAGGCCCGCCACGCCGATTCGGCCCTTGCCGCAGGGGCCGCCGATTTGCCAGCGCCGGTCCGGACTCTGATGCGGATGGCTGCGCGCGTCATGACCTTGACCGCGCATCGCGTTTGACGGCAGCCAGGAGCGGTTGCGGTCGACTCAGACCTCGACGAGCTCGAAGCTCGTGGTCATGGTCGCGGTCTTGGCCAGCATCGCGCTGGCGGAGCAGTACTTCTCGTGCGAAAGGGCAATGGCGCGTTCAACGGCTGCCGCAGGCAGGCCGCGCCCGCTGACGACGAAGTGCATGTGGATCGCGGTGAAGACCTTCGGGTCCACCGGCGCGCGTTGCGCCTGAAGCCGCAACTGGCACCCGCGCACGTCGTGGCGGCCACGTTGCAGGATCAGCACCACGTCGTAGGCCGTGCAGCCGCCGGTTCCGGCGAGGACGGTTTCCATGGGCCGCGGCGCCAGGTTCCGACCGCCGCCTTCGGGCGCGCCGTCCATGGTCAAGGTGTGGCCGCTGCCAGTCTCGACCCACATCGCCATGCCGGCGGCCGGGTTCCAATGCACGGTGCATTCCATCGACGCTTCCTCTCGATTCAGGGGGGTGTGCCGCTGCTGTTGCTTGCTGGATATTGCGGTGCAGCATGAGGCTGCTAGACTGCCTCTTGTGCGGTGCAGCAAAGGGATTCCAGCAGTACCGCGACGATTGTCTCCTCCACCGCCTTCAAGGGTGGATTCGGCCTGGATCGCGAGGTCCAGGCCGCTTTTTTGCCGGCCTATGATGCCGGCCCCTCTTGCACCGATCCGACCACCGAATGCCCGCGTCCGCCTCACGCACTGCATTGGTTCCACCACCGCAGGCCCGTTCGCTGACACCTGCGGCCGAGCGACTGGCGGCGCTGTATCTCAAGCGCATCCTCACCGCGCGCGTCTACGACGTTGCGATCCGCAGCGAACTGGTTCGCGCGACATCGCTGTCGCGGCGCCTGGGCAACACCGTCCTGCTCAAGCGCGAGGACCAGCAGCCCGTGTTCAGCTTCAAGCTGCGTGGCGCCTACAACAAGATGGCATCGCTGGACCGTGCGGCGCTGGACCGCGGCGTGATCTGTGCCAGTGCCGGCAACCATGCCCAGGGCGTGGCGCTGGCCGCTCGGCGGCTGGGGGCGCGGGCCCTGATCGTGATGCCGACGACAACGCCACGGCTGAAGATCGATGCCGTCAAGGCGCTTGACGGTGAGGTCGTGCTGTTTGGCGACAGTTATTCGGACGCCTATGCCCATGCGGTCCAGTGCGAAGCCGAACGGGGGCTGACCTTTGTGCACCCTTTCGACGACCCGGCCGTCATCGCCGGACAGGGCACGGTCGGCATGGAGATCCTGCAGCAGCACACCGGCCCGTTGCATGCAGTGTTCGTCGCCGTCGGCGGTGGTGGTCTGATTTCCGGCGTGGCCGCCTACATCAAGGCCCTGCGCCCTGAGGTCCGAGTGATCGGTGTCCAGACCGAAGACTCGGCTGCGATGCTGCGTTCAGTCGCTGCGGGCCGGCGTCTGGTCCTCGCCGACGTTGGGCTGTTTTCGGATGGCACGGCGGTCAAGCAGGTCGGTGCCGAGACGTTCCGGCTGGCTCGGGCGCTGGTCGACGACTATGTGACCGTCGACACCGATGAGGTCTGCGCAGCCATCAAGGACGTGTTCCAGGACACCCGTTCGGTCCTCGAGCCGGCCGGTGCACTGGGTGTGGCGGCGATCAAGAAGTACGTGCAAGCCCACGGCCTTCGCGGGCAGACGCTGGCGACCGTGACCTGCGGCGCGAACATGAACTTCGATCGTTTGCGATTTGTCGCCGAACGGGCCGAGTTCGGCGAGCACCGCGAGGCGCTTTTCGCGGTGACCATCCCCGAACAACGTGGATCGTTCCGCCGTCTGTGCGAGCTGATCGGTCGCCGTGCCGTGACCGAGTTCAACTACCGCATGGCCGATCCGCTTCGCGCCCACGTGTTTGTCGGCCTGGCCATCTCGGGGCTCGACGAGGCAGCCAGGATCAAGCGAGCTTTCGAGAAGAACGGCTTCTCGACCCTTGACCTGACCGGCGACGAACTGGCCAAGGAACACGTGCGCCACATGGTTGGCGGCAAGAGTGCCCATGCCGGCGACGAGCGGCTGCTGCGTTTCGAGTTCCCTGAACGTCCGGGCGCTCTGATGCGTTTCCTCGATGCCATGCACCCGGAATGGAACATCAGCCTGTTCCACTACCGCAACCAAGGCGGCGACGCCGGGCGGGTGCTGGTGGGCCTGCAGGTGCCTGCTGCCGACGGCCCAGCACTGGCGGGGTTCCTGCGCGAGTTGACCTATCCGGTGGTCGACGAGTCGGGGCATCCGGTGGCCGCCTTGTTTTTGCGTTGAGTGCGACACGCCTCGCTAAACTCGACTTTCAACCCGAGCCGTCTGCCAACCTTCATGGTCACGCCCCGTTCGCTCGTCACTCCCAGCTCCAACCCCGCTCTCGAAAAGGCGTTGCGCGACAAGCTCGCGCGCCGCAACGAGGTTGGCGGCAGCCTGGGCGAGCTCGAGCCGCTGGCGATCCGCCTGGGTCTGATGATGGGCACGCTCAAGCCCAAGTTGCTCGACCCGCAGCTTCTCGTGTTCGCGTCCGACCATGGCCTGGCGGTCGAAGGTTTGCGCGGCCCCAATGGCCAGGCAACCCATGAAACGGTCCAGCGCCTGCTGGCCAACCAGCTGCCGTTGACGGTCTTTGCGCGCGCCCAGGAGATCTCGGTGACGGTGGTCGACTGCGGGGTGGCCGATCCGTTGCCCAAGCACGAGCGACTGCTGGTGCGCAAGATCGCGCATGGCACGCGCAACGCACGTGTGGCCCAGGCCATGAGCGTCGAGCAGGTCCACGCCGGGATGCGTGCCGGCATGCAGATTGGCGAGACGCTGCGCGGCAATGTCACCGCGTTGGCGGGTCTGGGCGTCGGCTCTCACGAAAGCGCGGCCCTTGTGCTCTCCCGACTGTCCGCGACTCCGGTCCGTGACCTTCTGATCGAAGGCGACGACATGGACAGCGACCGCCTGGGACACCTGATGGTCATCTGCCAGGGCGCCAGCGGACGCCACCGCGACGTGACCGAGCCGATCGAGGTGTTGGCGGCGATGGGTGGTTTCGAGGTGGCGGTGATGGTCGGCGTCATGCTGATGGCCGCGAGCAAGCGTCATGTGCTGCTGGTGGACGGCATGGCGGCCTGCGCTGCGCTGCTGGTGGCCGCGCGCATCGCACAGCCGGTGACCGACTACTGCATGTTCTGCCGCAGCCACGGACACCTCGGGCTCGATCAGGCGCTGACGCTGTTTCGCTCGGCGGCCCTGCTCGAACTCGGCCTGGACGCCACCGATGGCACTGGTGCGACGCTGGCCTGGCCACTGGTTCGCAGCGCCGCGGCCTTGTTGACCGAAGTGGCCGATGGCGAGGACCCAGGACCGTCGCACCCGGGCGACCTCGGCCAGCCCGAGATCCGCGGCCTGACTGATCCGCTCCCGGTGCCTGAGGTTGTCGAGGAACTCGAGGCGGTGGAACCCGCAAATCCTGCCGACGCGATCTTCGGCAAGGCACTGTACTGATTGGCCGCGCTTTCGGCGGCCTCTTCAGGGTTGGCTTACTGGTTGGCGCGGGTCATCGGCTCGCCGCCGCGCTGGGGTGGCAGGTCGAGACGTTGCGAAGGGGCCTGTCTGGGGCCCGAATTCGGGGTCCGGGCAACGCCGGGCAGCGGCGCTGGCGGGGGAATGGGCGCTGGGTTGAAGCCCGGTGTCGTGGCGAGGTTCGGCGATGCCACTGCCGACGTCATGGAGCCCGACACTGCGGCTGGCAACACCCCGGTGGCGGCCGGTGGCAAGCCGGGGACCTCGAGCCGAGCGGCTGCAGGAAGGCCTGGCGGGCCGAGTTCAGCGCCGCGAGCGCTGACGCGCTGGAGCACGATCCGGCCTTCGATCGTCTGGCCGACGCGATAGGCGCGGGGCGCCTGGCCATCGATGGCAATCAGCGCCACGCCGTCGCGTCCCTGTGCGCGCGGCTCGCGGGGGCTGGCCACGCCGATCAGCCGAAGGCGCTGTTCCAGGCCGGGTTCGATCGCGGCGGCTTCAGGTTCAGCGGCAGGCGCCACCGCGTCGACCCCGAGCACCCGCTGCCAGTCCGAACCGGCCGCTGCCGCAGCGGTCAGTCCGGTCCCGATGCCGGCCCCGGCCTGCGCCGGCACGGCGGTGACCGGGGCAAACAGCCGCAGGCCCCAGGCGACGACGCTGGCCCCCAGGGCAAGCCAGACCAAGGCGATGAGCAGACGCGCAACCATGAACCATTATGGTCGGCCGCTATGATGATCCTCATCTCGTCGCCCGCCGCAGCCCCCGCACCGATGTCCCGCTTCCTGCCACTGCCCGCCCTCCGTCGCGTTCGCCGCGGTTTCACGTTGATCGAGCTCATCGTGGTGCTGGTGATCATCGGCGTGCTTGGCGCCCTGATCGTGCCCAACCTCATCAGCCGCGCCGACGACGCCCGCGTGACCGCGGCGCGCACCGATGTCAACAACCTGATGCAGGCCCTCAAGCTCTACAAGCTCGACAACCAGCGCTATCCCAGCGCCGAGCAGGGCTTGCAGGCGCTGCGGGCCAAGCCGACCGCCGGCACGATCCCGCCGAACTGGAAGCCTTACGTCGAAAAGCTGCCCAGCGACCCTTGGGGCCGGCCCTACGAGTACCTGAACCCGGGGCTGAAGGGCGAGATCGACGTCTTCAGCTTCGGTGCCGATGGCAAGCCCGGTGGCGACGGCAACGACGCCGACATCGGCTCCTGGCAGTGAACGATCCGAAGCCGCGGCGGCGTCGCGGCTTCACCCTGCTCGAACTGCTGGTGGTGCTGCTGCTGGTCGCACTGGCCAGCGGCGTGATGGTCCTGGCCTTGCGCGACGGCGAGGCCAGCGCGCTCGAGCGAGAGGCTTCACGGCTGGCCGCCTTGCTCGAGATGGCGCGGGCCGAATCGCGGGTCAGTGGCACGGTCGTCGCGTGGCAGCCAGGCAACGGCGTGCCCAACCCCTTGGTGCGGGACGAAGCCGATTTCCGCTTTGCCGGACTCACCCGCGCCCAGGGGCTGCCGCAGCGCTGGCTGCAACCCGGAGCCGTTCAGGCCCAGGTGGTGGCGGCGGAGTCGCCGGGCGCCAGCGGCGCGTTGCCGCGCAATCCGGGCGTCAACCTGCCCCAGCGCCTTTGGCTCGGGCCCGACGCCATCCTGCCGCCGCAGGCCGTGGAACTGCGTCTGGGCCGACACCGGGTCCGGGTGGCGAGCGACGGGCTGGGTCCTTTCCAGGCCGGGACCGTCGGGGCGGACAGTGATGTTGCTGCCCGCTGATCGCTGGCGGCCGCGGCGGGGCTTCACCCTCGTCGAGGTGCTGGTGGCGCTCGCCGTGGCGGCGATCGCGCTGGCGGCGGGGCTGCGTGCAGCAGGGGCGTTGACCGACAACGCCGAGCGCCTCGAGCTGGTGCTGTCGGCGCAATGGTGCGCCGACAACGAACTGACCGCGCAGCGCCTGGCGCGTGCCTTCCCCGGGGTTGGCGACACCGAGTTCGGCTGCCGACAGCTCGGGCGGGACTACCGGGGCACGCTGCGGGTCAGGCCGACCCCGAATCCCAACTTCCGCCGTGTCGACGCGATCGTGGCGGACGACACCGGCAGGCCGCTGGTGACCGTGTCGGCCGTCATCGGGCGCACATGAGCCAGCGGCAGTACCTCGGTCGGCCCGCCTCGGGCTTCACCCTCGTCGAGGTGCTCGTGGCCTTGATGGCGATGGCGGTGCTGGCGGCCTTGTCATGGCAGGGGCTGAGCATGCTGCTGGCCGCACGCGAGGCCAACGGCCGGTCCCTGGCGGCGACTCAGCGGCTGGCCAGCATCGTCATCCAGTGGGAGCAGGACCTGCTCGCGGTGACCGATACCGAGGTCGTACCGGCCTTGCAGTTCGATGGCCGCTCGCTGCGCCTGACCCGTCGCGGCCGCGACGACGGCGACGGCGTCACGCTGGTCGTCTGGGCCTTGCAGGCCGGCCGCTGGACGCGCTGGGTGTCCGCGCCCCAGGTTCGGATGACCGAACTGCAGGAGGTCTGGCTGCGCAGCCAGCAGCTCGATGCGGCCGACCCGGCCCAGGTGCTTCTGGCCGATGAGGTCGAAGGCTGGCAGCTCTATTTCCATCGCGGCGATGGCTGGAGCAACGCCCAGTCCAGCGGCAATCTGGTGGCCCTGCCTCCGCCGCCGCGCTCGACGCTCCGGTCGTCGACCCCGGCGTCCGGGGCAGCACCCGGTGGCGCTGCGAGCGGCGCCGGCAGCGGCAGCGCCGGTCCACCGGTGGCCGTGCCCTCCAGTGCGGTCGAGGCCGCCTCGACCGCGGCCGCGCTGGTCGGCGCAAACCCGGCCCCCGGTGCGGCGGGGCCGGCCGCCGGCGCCAATCCCGCCACTGGCGCGACCCCGACAGCGCGCGAGGCCTTGCCCGTCGCGGTCCGCCTGGTGGTCACGTTCAAGAGCGGTTCGGTCCTGAACCGTGACATCGCCCTCGCGCCGACAACGCCATGACGCGGATCTCCCGCCGCCCGCCACGAGGTGCCGCGCTGCTGCTGGCGCTGCTGATCCTGGTGCTGGTCGCGACCCTGACCGCGGCCATGGTCTGGCAGCAGCGCCAGGCGGTGCAGGTCGAGGCCGCCGAGCGCGCGCGAACCCAGGCCAACTGGATCCTGGCGGGCGCGCTGGACTGGGCCCGCTTGATCCTGCGCGAGGACGGACGCGTCAACCGCCAGCGGGCGCAGCCCTTCGATGCGCTGACCGAACCCTGGGCGACTCCATTGGCCGAGGCCAGGTTGTCGAGCTTTCTTGCCGCCGACCAGGCCAACACCACCGAGACCGATGTCGAGGCCTTCATTTCCGGACAGATCGCCGACGCGCAGTCGCGCTACAACCTGCGCAACCTGATCGATGGCAGCACCGGCCGCGCCCACCCGGACGAACTGGCGACGCTGGAGCGGCTGTGCCAGTACGCCGGGACACCCACCGGCACCGCACAGCGCATTGCAGAAGCCCTGCGGCTGGCCTGGATGCCGGTGGACGACAACGAGCGTCGGCTCGCACCGCTGCCGCCGACGCGGCTGGCCGAACTGGCGCGGCAAGGCCTGGAGCCGGCGCTGCTGGCCCAACTGGCGCCCTGGCTGGACCTGCTGCCGCGTCCGACGCCGGTGAATGCCAATACCGCCTCGCGCGAGGTGCTCGCGGCGGTCGTGCCCGGCTTGGAGCTCGGCGGCGCGGAGCGAATCGTCCAGCAGCGGCAGCGCCAGCCGTTCGAGACCTTGGACGCGTTGCGCCCGCTGCTGCCGACGCAGTCACCGGCGGCGGGCACTCCCATTGGCGAGCGCCTGTCGGTGGCCACCGCCTACTTCGAGGTCGTCGGGCGGTTGCGGCTGGACGAACGCATCGTGGAGCAGCGCTCGCTGCTGGTCCGTCAGGACGATGCCGTCAGCGTGGTGCGCAGCGAGCGCGTGAACCTGGTCGAGGCGCTTCGCCGATGATGTGCGCCCGGCAGGCAGAATCCCGGTCGAGATGTCCCTGATCGTCCTCGAACTCCCCAGCCCCGAAAAGTCGGCCGCCGCCTCGGCCGGCAACGATGGTGAAGCCGACCGCCTGCCGGCCGAACTGGCTTATGCCTTCAGCCCCGATGGCAGCCAGCTCGGCAGCCAGGGGTTTGCCGCGCCCGCATTGCTGCCGCGGGCGGGGCGTGTGGTGCTCGTTGTCGCCGCCGAGGACCTGGCCTGGCACCGGATCGCCGTGCCCAAGGCGGCTGCGGCCCGGCTGCGGGCCGCGCTGGGCGGTGTGCTCGAAGAACACCTGCTCGCCGATGACGACGCCGTGCACCTGGCGATCTGGGGCGAGGCGACGGCCGGCCAGGAGGCCTGGATTGCGGCGATCGACAAAGCCTGGCTGAAGCGGCGGCTGGCTCGACTTGAGGCCGTCGGCCTTCATGTCGATGCCGTGGTCCCGGCCGTGGCGCCGGGCGCGCCGGCCCGGGGTCACGTGCAGCTGGTCGGGCCTGGTGGCGCTGCCAGCGCCGTGCTGGCCGACGGGCACGGTGTGTTCTGCCTGCCGTTGGCCGGCGCGATGACCCGGGCCTGGGTGCAGTCGCGCCTGAGCGGCCAGCCGCTGGTGCGTGGCGACACGGCGTCATCGGTGGTCGAGCCGCAGGCCATCACCTGGACGACGAGCCCGGCTGCGGCAACGGCGGCCGAGCAGTGGCTGGGCCATCCGGTGCCGCTCGTGGGCGACGGGGAGCGGCTGCTGGCGGCGGCCCTGGCGGCGCGGGCCAACCTTCTGCAGTTCGACCTTGCACCGCGCCAGCGCGGAACGCGACTGCTGCGCGAGGCATTGGCGTCCTGGCGTGCACCGCGCTGGCGCTGGCTGCGCTGGGGTGCGGTAGGGCTCGTGCTGGTCAACCTGGTGGGGCTCAATTCGCTGGCCTTCCAGCAGCGCCGCGCGGTGGCCGAGCGAGAGATGGCGCAGGTCGCGTTGCTCAAGTCCAGCTTTCCCGGTGTGCGCTCGGTCATGAACGCTCCCTTGCAGATGCGCGCCGAGGCCGAGCGCCAACGGGCAGTGAGTGGCCAGATCGGCGCAGGCGACTTCGAGAGCTTGCTGGCGGCGCTCGCCATGGCCTGGCCGGAGGGCCAGGCGCCCCTGACCGGGCTGAGCTACGAGTCCGGCCGCCTGACCCTGCCCGCGGGCAGCCTGCAGCCGGGTACCGAAACCGCGCTGCGCGACCGCCTGGCCGCTGCGGGTGTGCAACTGCAAGCCGGCGAGGCGGGCGCCTGGCAGCTGCGACCGGCATCGGGTGTCCTGGACGCGACGCCATGAGCGAAACCCCGAACGGCGCCAACCGGCGCAGCGCGCTGGACGCCTGGTGGCGTGGCCTGGCAACACGCGAACGGGTTGCCGTCGGTGTGGCCGCGGCGGTGCTGCTGCTGTATGGCGTGTGGGCGCTGGCCGTGCAGCCGGCCTGGAAGACGCTGTCCACCGCGCCAGCGCGGCTGGACCGGCTCGACGCTGAATTGCAGGCGATGCAAGGGTTGGCCAGCGACGCGCAACAAGCCCGCGCACAACCGGCTTTGAGCGCCGCCCAGTCGGCAGCCGCCTTGCAGATCGCCGCCGAACGTCTTCGCGACCAGGCCACGCTGTCGGTGCAGGGCGACCGTGCGGTGTTGACGCTGGCTGGTACGGACCGGCAGGCCCTGCGCGAGTTTCTTGCCGAGGCGCGCGGCAGCGCCCGCGCACGCACCATCGAGGCCCGGGTCACCATTGCACCCGACGGACTGACCGGCACCATCGTGCTCGCCCTGGGGGTGGCCTCGTGAAGTGGCCGCGTCTGCGCCCGGTGGCGATACGGCCGATCGCGGCCTCGACCGAAGCGTCGACCACGACCTGGCGCTGGGCCCTGCTGGGGCTGTTGGTCGGTGCCGGCCTGGCCGCGGCATGGCGGGCACCGGCGCAGTGGCTGGCCGCCTTGCTGGCCGAGGCCAGCGGGGGCCGGCTGTTGCTGGCCGAAGCGCGTGGCACTGTCTGGTCCGGCAGTGCCGTACTGGTGCTGGCGGCCGGGCCGGGTGCCCGCGACGCGCAGGCCTTGCCGGGCCGCCTGGCCTGGACCCTGGCTCCCGGCTGGGCCGACGGCGGGCCGACCGTGCGCCTGAGCTTGCAGCAGGCGTGCTGCCTGCCGCAAGGCTTGGGACTGGTCGCGACTCCGGGCTGGGGCGGCTGGCGCTTGACCGGACCTGAAACCGCGTCGCCGACCGTTCCCGTGGTTCTCGGCCGCTGGCCGGCGGCCTGGCTGGCCGGACTGGGCACGCCTTGGAACACCCTCAAGCCGACCGGCACGATGCAGCTCACGAGTCCCGGATTCGAGATCGAATCGGTGCAGGGCCGCCTGCGCTTCAGCGGGTCGGCGGAGTTGCAGCTCCTGGACGTTGCGGCGAGCCTCTCGACCCTGCCCTGGTTGGGCGACTACAGGCTCGCGCTGACCGGCGACGCGGCCCGCGGCGACGCGGCCACGGTGGTCCTCAGCACGCTGCGCGGCGCCTTGCAACTCAGCGGCCAAGGCCAGATCGCCGCGGGTCGACTTCGCTTTGAAGGCCAGGCCGAGGCCGCCGTGGGCTCCGAGGCGGCCCTGGCCAACCTGCTCAACATCATCGGCCGGCGCCAAGGCGCGCGGGCCCTCATCAGGATCGGATGACGACCATGCTGCGACCGCCCCCAGGCCCACCGTGCGACTGGACGCCCGGCCCGGCGATGCGATCCCTTGCGCTGCTGTGCGCCCTGGCGCTCCTGCCGGCGCTGGCACCCGTGCTGCCGGGTGTCGGGTCGGCCCGTGCGCAGGCGCCCACCGAGCCCTCGTCGACCCCGCAACCGTCGTCGCGCGCCACGCGCGGGCAGGTGACGCTGAACTTCGTCAACGCCGAGATCGAGGCCGTGACGCGGGCGATCGCCGCGATGATCGACCGGCCCATCGTCGTCGACCCGCGGGTGCGCGGCCCGGTCACGGTCTACAGCGAGCAGCCGCAGACGGTGGCGCAGGCGTTCCAGAGCTTCCAGACGGTGCTGCGTGGCAACAACTGGGCGCTGATCGAAAACGCCGGGCTGCTGCGCATCGTTCCCGAGGCCGACGCCAAGCTGCAGGCCGGCACGGTGTCGGTCGGCGAGGTCGGGGTCAAGGGCGACCAGGTGATCACGCAGATCTTTCCGCTGCGCTTCGAGAACCCGAACAACCTGGTCGCGGTGCTTCGGCCCCTGATCAGCGCCAACAACACGATCAACGCCAATCCGGGCAACAACGCGCTCGTCATCACCGACTACGCCGACAACCTGCGCCGCATCGCACGCATCGTCGCTGCACTGGACCAGCCCTCGGGCACCGACGTCGAGATCGTGCCGCTGAAGCACGCCGTGGCGGTCGATCTCGCGCCTTTGGTGCAGCGACTGTCCGACGGCGGCTCGGGCGCCTCGGTCGGTGCCCCCCCGGGCCTGGGCGGCGGTGTGATGACCGTGATCGCCGACTCGCGCAGCAACTCGCTGATCCTGAGGGCCCCGAACCCGGCCCGGCTGGCCGCGCTGCGCACGACGATCGAACGGCTGGACCGTCCGAGCAACCTGGTCGGCCCCGGCGGCAGCCTGTGGGTGGTGCACCTGAAGCATGCCGACGCGACCCGGCTGGCCACGGTGCTGCGGGCGGCGTTTGCCTCGGTCGGCATCGGCGGCAGCGGTGCGGGCGGCGGAGCGGGCTCGACCCAGCCGGTGTCGCCGGGCGCGACCCAGGCGCCCGGCGGTGGCTCGGCCGCGACCTCGCCGCTGACGGCGACTGCGCAGCCGACCACGGGGGGCTTCGTGCAGGCCGATCCGGCGACCAACTCGCTGATCATCACCGCGCCCGAGCCGCTGTACCGCCAGGTGCGGGCGATGATCGATCAGCTCGACACCCGCCGGGCGCAGATCTACATCGAGAGCCTGGTGGTCGAGGTCTCGGGCAGCGACGCCGCCGACTTCGGTGTGCAGTGGCAAGGCCTGTCGGGCCAGAGCGGCGACCAGTTCGGAGTCGCCGGCGGCACCAACTTCAGCGGCCCGGGCCGGCCCAGCATCATCGCCATCAATGCCGGCGCCGCACAAGGCCAGCTCAACCTCGGCGAGGGCCTGAACCTGGGCCTGCTGCGCAGCTTCAACGGCGTCGTCTCGCTGGCCGCGATCGCCCGCATGCTTCAGAGCCAGGCGCAGACCAACATCGTGTCGACGCCGACACTGATCGGGCTGGACAACGACGAGGCCAAGATCGTCGTCGGCGAGAACGTGCCCTTCGTCACCGGCCAGTTCACCAACACGGGCGCTGGCGGGGCCGGCGGCAACGTCAATCCGTTCCAGACCATCGAGCGCAAGGATGTCGGCATCACGCTGCGCATCAAGCCCACGGTCGGCGAGGGTGGGGCGGTACGGATGCAGATCTTCCTCGAGCAGAGCAGTCTTCTCGCCACGACGGCCGCGGGCACGAGCAACGCCGGTCCTTCGACCGCCAAACGCTCGATCGAGAACAACGTCCTGGTCGAAGACGGCCAGATCCTGGTGCTGGGCGGCTTGATCGAGGACCGCTTCGTCGTCAACAAGAGCAAGGTGCCGCTGCTCGGCGACCTGCCGCTGGTCGGGGCGCTGTTCCGCAGCGAGACCCGCGAGCGCAGGCGCAGCAACCTGATGGTCTTCCTGCGGCCGATCGTGATGCGCGACGCCGACGCGGCGAACCGCCTGTCGATCGACCGCTACGACGCCATCCGAGGCCGCCAGGAGCGCAGCCAGCCGCCGCAGAGCTTCGTGTTGCCGATCAACGAAGCGCCGACGATGCCGGCCGCGCCGGCGCCGCGCCAGCCGCTGGGGCAGGGCATGCCCGACGCGCCGTCGCAACCGTCGAGCGGCGGCACGCCGGCCGCCGCCGGCCCGAAGCAGCCCTGAAGCGGCCACGAACCCGACGCCCCTGACATGGCCATCCGCCACCCGCTGCCCTACGGCTTTGCCAAGGCCCACACGCTGCTGCTCGAGGACCATGGCGACGAGCTCGTGCTGTGGGCCAGCGAGCAGACGTCGCCGGCCGCGATCGGCGAGGTCGTGCGCGAGCATGCGCTGGCCCGCTGTGAGCTCGAGCCGGCGGCCACGCTGGGCCAGCGCATCGCCGCGGCCTACGCCGGTGGCGGCGGCAGCGCCGCAGCCGTGATCGGCGAGGTCGAGAGCGAGGCCGACCTGTCGCGCATGATGCAGGAGCTGCCCGCGGTCGAGGACCTGCTCGAGGCCGCCGACGACGCGCCGATCATCCGCATGCTCAACGCCTTGCTCACGCAGGCGGCAAAGGACGGCGCCAGCGACATCCACATCGAGCCCTACGAGCGGTCGAGCGCGGTGCGGTTTCGCATCGACGGCACCTTGCGCGAGGTCGTGGCGCCGAACAAGGCGCTGCACGCCGCGCTGATCTCGCGGCTGAAGATCATGGCCGAGCTCGACATTGCCGAGAAGCGGCTGCCGCAGGACGGCCGCATCTCGCTGCGCATCGGTGGCCGCGCCGTCGATGTGCGCGTCTCGACGCTGCCCTCGTCGCATGGCGAACGCGCGGTGTTGCGCCTCCTGGACAAGGCCGAGTCCAAGTTCACGCTCGAGGGCCTGGGCATGGGGTCGCAGATGCTCGTCGGCTATGCCCGCCTCATCCAGCAGCCGCACGGCATCGTCCTTGTCACCGGACCTACCGGCAGCGGCAAGACGACGACGCTGTATGCCAGCCTGCAGCGCGTGGACACCGCGACGACCAATGTGCTGACGGTCGAGGATCCGGTCGAGTACGAGCTCGCCGGCATCGGCCAGACCCAGGTCAATCCGAAGATCGACCTCACGTTCGCGAAGGCCCTGCGCGCGATCCTGCGCCAGGATCCGGACGTCATCATGATCGGCGAGATCCGCGACTTCGAGACCGCGCAGATCGCGATCCAGGCCAGCCTGACGGGCCACCTGGTGCTGGCCACGGTACACACCAACGATGCGGTCAGCAGCGTGACCCGGCTGGTCGACATGGGGGTCGAACCTTTCCTGCTCTCGAGCAGCCTGCTTGGAACGCTGGCACAACGCCTGGTGCGCAAGCTGTGCCCGAAGTGCAAGCGCGAGGAGGTCCTTCCCGATGGCACCAGCCGCTGGCACCCGGTTGGATGTCCGCACTGCGCGCACACCGGCTACAAGGGTCGCACCGGGGTCTACGAAATGATGGTCGCCGACGAACGCGTGCAGGCGCTGATCCACAACCGCGCCCCAGAGCAGGAGCTCCGGGCCGCTGCTGCGGCCGCAGGCCTGCTCTCGATGCGCGAAGACGGCGAACGGCTGGTTGCTCAGGGCATCACGTCGCTTGAGGAAGTGGTTCGCGTCACCCGCGACTGAACCCGACCATGCCGGCCTACCGTTTCGAAGCGCTGGACGTTGATGGCAAGGCCCGCACGGGCGTGCTCGATGCCGACAACGCCAAGGCCGCGCGCAGCCAGTTGCGGGCGCGCACCTGGGTTCCGTTGGCGGTGGAGCCGGTGGCCGCGGCCGCCAACGACGCGGGTGCGCCGGGGCTGCTGTCGCGACGGGTCTTCTCGAGCACCGGCCTCACGGTGTGGACGCGCCAGGTCGCCGGCCTGGTGAGCGCCGGGCTGCCACTGGAGCGCGCGCTGACGCTTCTGGCCGAAGAGGCCGAAGTGCCGCGCCAGCGCGAGTTGCTGACGCACCTGCGCAGCGAGGTCAATGCCGGCAGCCCGTTTGGCCGCGCGCTGGCCACGGCACCGAGGGACTTCGACGACATCTACCGCGCCGTGGTCTCCGCCGGCGAGCAGAGCGGCGCACTCGGCGCCGTGCTCGAGCGCCTGGCCGACGACCTGGAGCAACGCCAGGCGCTGAAGGCCAAGCTGATCGGCGCGATGCTGTACCCGGCGATCGTGTCGGTCATCGCGCTTCTGGTCGTGGTGGTGCTGCTGACCTATGTCGTGCCGCAGATCGCCGGTGTCTTTGTCGACGGCAAGCGGGCCTTGCCGGCGCTGACGTCGATGATGCTGGCCGTGAGTGCCTTCGTGCGACAGTGGGGCTGGGCCGTGGCGGTCGTGCTGGCCGTGGCGGTGGTGGCCTGGATCGTCGCCCGGCGCAGCCCACCGTTCCGCGAGCGCAGCGACGCGCAGCTGCTGCGCCTGCCGCTGTTCGGCCGCCTGGCGCGCGGCTACAACGCGGCGCGTTTCGGCGGCACGCTGGCGCTTCTGGCGGCCTCGGGCGTGCCGATCATCAAGGCCTTGCAGGCGGCTGCCGAGACGCTGTCGAACCGCGCGATGCGGGCCGATGCGCTGGACGCGCTGGCCCAGGTCCGGGAAGGTGCGCCGCTGGCGTCGGCTCTGGCCGCGAAGAAGCGCTTCCCGGGTCTGCTGGCGATGTTCGCCCGCCTGGGCGAGCAGACCGGTCAGCTGCCGGCGATGCTGGCCCGTGCGTCGAGCCAGCTCAATGCCGAGGTGCAGCGTCGGTCACTGGCGCTGGCGACCATCCTCGAGCCCTTGCTCGTGGTCGCGATGGGCGGCGTCGTGCTCGTCATCATGCTGTCGGTGATGCTGCCGCTGATGCAGCTCACGAGCTGGGTCCGCTAGGCGCGCTGCCTTCGGTTGCCGCTTCGGCTTGCCGCTTGGCGCGGTTCTTCACGCCGAGGTGGCTGACCCAGATGCCGATCTGGTAGAGGATGCACATCGGAATGGCCAGCGCGAGCTGCGAGACGACATCCGGCGGCGTCACGACCGCAGCAACGATGAACGACGCGACGATGAAGTAGCCGCGGAAAGCCTTGAGCTGCTCGACCGTGACGATGCCGATGCGCACCAGCACCACCACCGCGACCGGCACCTCGAATGCGATGCCGAAGACCATGAACAACGTCAGCACGAAGCCGAAGTACTGCTCGATGTCAGGCGCCGCGGTGATGCTGGCCGGCGAGAAGGCCTGGATGAACTGGCTCATCCCCGGGATCACGAGGAAGTAGCAGAACGCGACGCCGGCAAAGAACAGGATCGTGCTGCTCACCACCAGCGGCAGCACCATCTTCTTCTCGTGCGAGTACAGCCCCGGCGCGACGAAGGCCCAGAGCTGGTACAGCACGATGGGCAGGGCGAGCATGAAGCCCGCCATCAGCGTGATCTTCAGCGGCACCAGCACCGGGCTGATGACGTTGGTCGCGATCAGCTTGGCGCCAGCCGGCAGGTGGCTGACCAGCGGCGCGGCGAGCAGGTCGTACATGCCGCCCGGGCCTGGCCAGAAGCACAGGATGCCGAAGCCGACGACGATGGCAATCAGGGCCTTGACCAGGCGATCACGCAACTCGACGAGGTGGGACACGAACGGCGCCTCGGTGCCGGCGAGCTCGTCTTCCTTCTTCGGGGGAGTCGTGGACATGGCAGGCGATCAGGCCTTGCGGGCCGGGCGGTGCCG
>Ga0209985_10000102_pt1 | contig 94275 bp, 90 predicted proteins | sample NOAtaG_FD_187305 | JGI IMG/M metagenome (GOLD analysis project Ga0209985, IMG submission 187305) | Freshwater lake microbial communities from Lake Erie, under a cyanobacterial bloom - NOAA_Erie_Diel6S_1000h metaG (SPAdes) (version 2) | ecosystem: Environmental > Aquatic > Freshwater > Lake ... | reverse complement strand
ACGCAATCGGGCTGGCTCAATACGGCCAACGCCATCGGCTACCTGATCGGCGCCGTGCTCACGCGCGTGTTGATCCGCCATACCGGCAACCGGTCGATGTTCATCGTCGGCGTGCTGGCGACAGCGCTCACGGTGCTGGCCACCGGGCTCACCCGCGATATCGCCTGGCTGGGCGTGTGGCGCTGCGCCAGCGGCATCTGCGGCGCGACGGCCTTCATCGCCGGCGGCGCGCTGTCGGGCAACATCCTGCCCGCGCAGCCGCAGCGCGCCGGCACCACCATCGCCATCTACTTCGGCGGCGGCGGCCTGGGTTTCCTGCTGTGCGGCGTACTGCTGCCGATCATGCTCGAGGTGGGCGGCCCGGCAGCCTGGCAGCAGGCCTGGGTGGGCATGGGCGGCGCGAGCCTGGTGATGCTGGTGGCCTGCACGTGGGCCGCCTGGCGCATCGCCGAGCCCAACAGCGGGCCGGAAGGGGAAAGCCAGTCGGGTTCGCACAGCGTCTCGCGCCTCAAGGCGGGTATCGTGGCCTACATTGCTTTCGGCCTGGGCTATATCGGCTACATGACCTTCGTGATCGCCTGGATGCGCGACCACGGCGCCTCCACCGGCGAAGTCATCGCCATGTGGACCACCTTCGGCGTGGCCAGCATCCTCGGCCCCTGGATCTGGCGCATCCCGCTCAACACCTGGATTCCCGGGCGCATGCTCTCGGCCGCGCTGGCGACACTGGCGCTCGGCGCGGTGCTGCCGCTTTTCTCGGCCGGGATGCTCTCGATGCTGGTCTCGGCCACGCTCTTCGGCGCCTCCATGTGGAACATTCCCGGCTCGGTCACCCACCTGGTCAAGCGCGCCCTGCCCAAGCCCGCCTGGGGTTCGGCGGTGGCGACCTTCACGATCTACTTCGCGGCCGGGCAGATTGCCGGCCCGGTGATGACCGGTGCGCTGGCGGATCTGTTTGGGGGGCTGGGGACCGGGTTGGCGCTATCCGTTGGGGTGCTGGCGGTGGGTTCAGTGATTGCGCTGGCGCAGCGTGATGAGGTGCACGGAGAGAAGCCGGTCGTCTGAGTTATTGAACCAACCCCATGAATTCGAGCGGGAAAGCGGCTGTTCGGGAATTCACACAATCGGCCATAAGCCGACATTGCCAAGTCCGCTCCGAAGCTGACTTTCAACCCTCAACGCCTGACATAACCGCCGCTGCGCGGCTTCATCGCGCAGCGTCCGTGTTGATGGATGGATTGGGCAATATAAGTGATGCAAGTCCAGCCAGGAATTCACTTCCGATAGATAGAGCGTGCAGCAAAACCAACACCGGGCAATGCTAAGAACTCGGCAACCTTCAGTCAATCCAGCCAGGAAAATGACGTTGGAATGTCCGCTTATTGACCAGTCGAATACCCGCTTTGGGTCGTTTGTTTCCTTTGAACAGCCGTTTTTGGCGTAGCGACGCAGTCGACATTCGTCGCTCGAAGTTTGAGCTCGACTTCGCACATTAAGCGGCAAGCTTCTCGCGGACGGGAACCTGACGCTGAATATCGTCCATGGTTGGCAGAGTTTTCAAGTCGAAATTGGCCTGCATGACCAACCACGACGCCGCATCGCCACCAAAGTACTTGGCAAGTCGGGCTGCTGTGTCGGCTGTGACAGCGCGACGTTCCTTGACGATCTCGTGAATGCGAGTGGCCGGAACACCGAGTGCAACAGCAAGTGCGTTCACGCTCAATCCGAGCGGAACCAGGTAGTCTTCGCGGAGAATCTCACCCGGATGAACCGGGCGCATGCGATTGATCAAGCGTGCCATGTCGATTTTCCTCTAGTGGTAATCCACGATCTCGACGTCAATGGGGCCGACATCAGTCCAAACGAAGCAAATGCGCCATTGGTCATTGACGCGCATACTGTGCTGACCTTTTCGATCACCCTTCAGGGCCTCGAGACGATTGCCCGGAGGGGCCTTCAGGAAATCGAGCGTCTGCGCTGCATCCAGTTGGGCAAGTTTGCGCTCTGCGACTGCCAGGAAAGCCTTGAACTTTCTCGGGCTCTTTCCCTCGTATGGCGCTTGTGTGTCCTTGTACTTGAACGACTGGATCATGCGAGAATGGTATTACGCGCGGCGTAATATCGCAAGTGGATTGACGCTGGGCTGGGTACGCGCGGACTCCAGGATGCGCCTCGGCGCCATTACATTGTGAACGCTATGGACGCGGAACCAGACGCCCCCGACGCAATCGACCCAACCATCACCTGCGCCTCGTGCAAAGCCAACTGCTGCAGGTTGGAGGTGATGATCTTCGGGGAGGATGATGTTCCGCCTGAATTTACCGAAGTGGACAAATGGGGCGGATCTGTCATGGCGCGTTCCGACGACGGTTGGTGCGCCGCGCTCGACAGGGACACCATGCTGTGCGGAATCTACGAACGGCGACCGACCGTGTGCCGCGACTTTCAGCTTGGCGGGAGTGATTGCATCGCGGAACGCGCTGTTACGTGGGAGCCAAGACCACGCCAGAAGTGTCAATAGTATATACTTTCAGAATATACCTAACGATCGATCACCATGCGCACCGCCAAACTCTTCCAGAACGGGCAAAGCCAGGCCGTACGCCTGCCCAAGGAGTTCCGCTTCGAGGGTGAGGAGGTGTATATCAAGAAATCCGGCAGCGCAGTCGTTCTTATTCCGGTGGCCAATTCGTGGGACTCGCTGATCGGCAGCCTGGACAAGTTCAGCAGTGATTTTCCGGGCGAGCGCGAACAGTCAGGCGCGCAGCAACGCGAGGCCCTGTTTGAATGAAGGTGATGCTTGATACCCACATCTGCATCGCACTCATCAAGCGCAAGCCGCCGCAGGCCTTGCGGCGGTTCAATGACTACACGGTTGGCGATATCTGCATTTCCTGGGTGACGCTTGCCGAACTGGAGCTGGGCGTTGCCAAGAGCATGCAGAGGGAAAAAAACCAGGCGGCGCTCGACGAATTCGTGCTGCCGCTCGAGGTTGCGGGGTTTGACCGCGATACCGCGAGGACATACGGTCGCGTACGCGCCGAACTGGAAAAGAAGGGCACACCGATCGGCGCGCTCGACATGATGATCGGCGCTCACGCACTGACACTCGGCGTGACGCTGGCAACCGACAACGTGCGCGAGTTCTCGCGTATCAAGGGCCTGACCGTGGTCGACTGGCTGGCAGGCAAACACTAAATGACTGAAGTCCAATCATGAGCATCGGCTGGTTTCCCGGCCACATGGCCTCCGCGCGCAAGAAGGTGGCCGAGGCCATGGCCGACATCGACGTCGTCGTCGAGGTGCTTGACGCGCGCCTGCCGGCAGCGAGCAGCAACCCGATGCTCACCGACCTGCGGGTGCACCGCCAGCGGCCGGCGCTGAAGATCCTCAACAAGTCCGACCTGGCCGACCCCGAAGCCACGTCGCAGTGGATGCGCACCTTCGAGGAGGAGGCAAAGAAGGCCAGGACCGGCGCGGTCAAGGCGGTGTCGCTGTCGGTGTCCAAACCGGCGGACGTGGCCAAGGTGACGCGCCTGGCGGCGTCGCTCGTGCCGCACCGCGGCGGCATGGAAAAGCCGGTGCGCATCCTGGTGATCGGCATTCCCAACGTCGGCAAGTCAACGCTGATCAACGGGCTCATCAAGCGGCGCATCGCCAACGTGGGCGACGAACCCGCGGTCACCAAGCGGGTGCAGCGCTACAACCTGCCGGACCGCACCGTGTTGTTCGACACGCCGGGCCTGATGTGGCCGGCGATCAAGCACCCGGCTGACGGCCTGATGCTGGCCGCCAGCCATGCCATCGGCCCGAATGCCTATATCGACGAGGAAGTCGCCACCTTCCTGGGCGAGATCCTGCTGGAACGCTACCCGGCGCTGGTGGCCAAACGCTACCACTGCGATACCGCCGGCATGGACGGCACCGCGCTGATCGAGGCGGTGGCCAGGCAGCGCGCCTTCCGCGTCAAGGGCGGTGGCTTCGATTTCGACAAGGCCACCGTGGCCCTGCTGACCGACTACCGCAGCGGCGCGCTCGGCCGCATCAGCCTGGAAACCCCGGCCACGCGCGCGGCCATGCTGGCCGCGCCGCCGCGCGCCATGCCGGTACAGCCGACGGCCGCGGAGCAAGACCAATGAGCGGGGCATGCCCATGAGCGGGGTGCGGCGCCGCCGCAGCACCCTGGCTTCGACCGACACCTCGGCCGCGCCGCTCATCAAACCGGTGGTGGCGCCGGACGAACCCGGGTCGGCGCCCGACGCGCCGGTGCGCCTGTCCAAGCGCATGAGCGAGGAAGGCCTGGCCTCGCGGCGCGAGGCCGACGAGTGGATCGAGCGTGGCTGGGTCAAGGTCGATGGCGTGGTCGCCATCCTCGGCCAGAAGGTGTCGCCGGCGCAGAAGATCACCATCGAGAAGCGCGCCCGGGCCGAGCAGGCGCGCCGCCTCACGGTGCTCTTGCACAAGCCGGTGGGCTATGTGAGCGGCCAGGCCGAAGACGGCTACCAGCCCGCCGTGGTGCTGGTGACCCCGGAGTCGCAATGGCGCGGCTTCGGTGGCGCGGCGCCGGCCAAGGTGCAGCGCCGCGACCTGATCGGCTTCGCCCCCGCCGGGCGCCTGGATATCGATTCGACCGGTCTCCTCATCCTCACCCAGGACGGGCGCATCGCCAGGCAGCTGATCGGCGAGGATTCCGAGGTCGAGAAGGAGTACCTGGTGCGGGTGCGCTACACCAGGGGCGGCCGCTTGCCCGAGGCGGGCCTGAAGCTGCTCAATCACGGGCTCACGCTCGACGGCAAGCTATTGAAGCCCGCGCGGGTCGGTTGGCAGAACGAGGACCAGCTGCGCTTCATCCTGCGCGAAGGGCGCAAGCGGCAGATCCGCCGCATGTGCGAGGCCGTGGGTCTGGAGGTCGTGGCGTTGAAGCGCGTGCGCATCGGCCGCGTGCTGCTCGGCGAATTGCCGGTAGGAAAATGGCGCCTGCTCGGGCCCGACGAAAGCTTCGCATGACCACGCAGGAACATTCAGTACCAATGGTGAGTTGGCCGGAGCGCGGTGAAACCCGTTCGGCGCGCTGGTTTTCCGAGTCCGGCGTCGCGCCGCCCAGGCGCGTGATCGTCGCAGATGACCGCATGAACGCCGATCGCGCCTACCGTTATGCCTGCGAAGGCACGGCCATGCTGTGGCGCGGCGACTTCAACAATGCGCGCGCCCTGCTGCAGGCCATCGCCCGGCGGGTGGATGCCAAGCCGGACGGCCCCAAGCCGAACCGGATGCAGCGCAAGGCGGCGCCGGCCAGGGCGGTGGTGGCCGACGGACCGGTCGATGCGCCGGCAGCCGGGGCCGGCAATACGGAGGGCCTGCCGAAAGCGGGGGGCGTGCCGAAAGAAGCCTTCCACCTGTTCCGCATGGCCCAGGCGCAGCGCGCCCGCATCCTGGGTATGCTGCTGATTCCCTTCGATGCCTGCCATGCGATCCCGCTGCGCCGGGCGCCCGACCTGCACAAGGCCTGCAGCGAGGCGCGCGGGCCCTGCGGTTTCCCCTACGTGTCCTCGCTGCGCGAGCTGCTGGGCGCGGTCGGTGCGCACCAGTGGCGCCGCAAGGGCGTGGAGGTGGCGGCGCTGGACGACCGCATCCACCCGCACTACGGCGTGTTCGCGCCGGTGCGCGGCGAATATGTGGACCTGGTCGACAGCGCGCCGCTTGCCGTCACCGACCTGGCCTTCGATATCGGCACCGGTACCGGCGTGCTTGCGGCGGTGCTGGCGCGCCGCGGCGTGAAGCGCATCATCGCCACCGACAGCGATCCGCGCGCGCTCGACTGCGCGCGCGACAATCTGGCACGCCTGGGCTACCGCAACAAGGTGGACGTGCGTCAGGCGGACATGTTCCCCGACGGCCGCGCCAGTCTCATCGTGTGCAACCCGCCGTGGCTGCCGGGCAAGCCGGCCACGCCGCTGGAGCGCGCGGTCTACGACCCGGAGAGCCGCATGCTGCGCGCCTTCATTGCCGGCCTTGCCCACCATCTCGCGCCCGGCGGCGAGGGCTGGCTGGTGCTGTCCGACCTGGCCGAGCACTTGCACCTGCGCAGCCGTGAAGAACTCACCGGCTGGTTTGCCGCGGCCGGGCTTGCCGTGATCCAGAAGCACGACATCTTGCCGCGCCATCCCAAGGCCTTCGACGCCGCGGATCCGCTGGCGCCGGCGCGCCGGGCGGAAGTCACCTCGCTCTGGCGCCTGGCGGCCGCACCCGTCCAGACCGCCTGATTCCCCAACCGCATCGCACCGCCACGACCATGTCCGCACAACTCAAGCCAGTCCCCGCCTTCGGCGCCAAGTTTCCCGACCTCACCTGCGACGTCAAGGCCGCCGTCTCCGAGGCGGAATGGCAGGCGCGCGTCGAACTGGCCGCCTGCTACCGGCTCATGCCGCTTTTCGGCATGAGCGACCTGGTCTACAACCACATCACCGCCAAGGTGCCGCACGACGGCACGGGCGGGGGCGGCGAGCGCTTTCTCATCAACCCCTATGGCTACATGTACGAGGAGATCACCGCGTCCTCCCTCATCACCATCGATGTGGCCGGCAACGTGCTCTTCAACCCGCACCGCGAGTACGGCATCAACCGCGCCGGCTATGTGATCCACAGCGCGGTGCATGCCGCGCTGCCCGAAGTCGGCTGCGTGATCCACACCCACAGCCGCGCCGGCATGGCGGTCTCGGCGCTCAAGTGCGGCCTCTTGCCGCTCACGCAAACGGCGATGCGCTTCGGCAACGTCACCTATCACGACTATGAAGGCCCGGCCATCGATCTCGACGAGCAGGCGCGCCTGGTGCGCGATCTTGGCGGCGCCGAGGTGATGATCCTGCGCAACCACGGCCTGCTGGCGGTGGGGCCCAACGTCGCGCAGGCCTTCAACAGCATGTACTGGTTCGAGATGGCCTGCCGCGCGCAGGTCGATGCGATGGCCTGCAACACCGAACTGCATCTGCCGCCGGCGGCGGTGGCCGAGAAGACCTTTCATCAGTACCAGCCGCAGGTGCGTCGCCCCTTCGGGCTGATGGAATGGCCGGCCATGCTGCGCTACCTCGACCGTCGCGATCCTTCCTACCGGGAATGAAGCGCCCGGCGGCGAGCGCGCCGTACGCCATCGAGGCGCGGTCCGGCCGGGCGGCTTCGCGGCCGCGGGCGCGGGCACGCCGCACCCAGGGGGCGCAATGGGCGTGAACGTGTCCGGGCTGATCGACCATCGGCCCAGCGACGGGGTGTTTCGCATCCATCGCGACGCCTATCGCGACCCGGCGGTGTTCGCGCTCGAGATGCGGCATATCTTCAACGCCGGCTGGGTGTACGTTGGCCACGCGTCGCAATTGCTGAACCCGCATGATTTCATCACCGTGGCCGTCGGCGAGACGCCGCTCATCGTCATGCGCGATGCCGAGGGCCGGCTTGGCTGCTTCCTCAACAGCTGCCGCCACAAGGGCGCGATGGTGTGCGTGGCGCCGCGCGGCAACCGCCGCGTCCATGTGTGCCCCTACCACAGCTGGTCCTACGGCAGCGACGGCCGCAATGTCGCCATCAAGGCAAAGGCGGCCGGCGCCTACCCGCCCGCCTTCGACGCGGAGGCGCATGATCTCGCCGCGGTGCCGCGCTTCGGCGAGTACCGTGGCTTCCTCTTCGCCAGCCTTGCGGCCGGCGGGCCCTCGCTGGAGGCGCATCTCGGGGATGCGCGGGTGTTTCTGGACATGGTGGTCGACCAGTCGCCGCACGGCGTGGAACTGGTGCCCGGGCAGGTGACCTACACCTTCCGGGCCAACTGGAAGCTGCAGCTGGAGAATTCGCTCGACGCCTACCACCTGACCTCGGTGCATCCCTCGTACTTCGGCCTGCTTGACCGGCGCGCCCGGATGGCCGGCCGCACCGACGTGGCCGCCGCCGTGTGGCAGGGCGAGCGCGGGCGCCAGGTGGAGGAGGAGATGGGGGCGTTCGGTTTTTCGCAGGGCCATGCGCTGGTATGGACGCGTACGCCGGCCGAGCGGCATCCGCTGTACCAGGGCCGCGCCGGGCTAGCCGCGCGGGTCGGCCCCGTGCGTTGCGACTGGATGCTGCGCACCCGGCAGTTCAATCTGTTTCCCAACCTGCAGCTGGCTTCCAACGCGGCGCTGCAGATGCGCGTGATCCGGCCGCTGGCCTGCGACCTGACCGAGATCACCTCGTACTGCGTGGCGCCGGTCGGCGAGGATGGCGAGGCGCGCCGCAAGCGCATTCGCCAGTACGAGGATTTCTTCAACCCCAGCGGCATGGCCACCCCTGACGATACCGTGACCTTCGAGGACAGCCAGCGCGGCTTTGCAAGCGGCCTGGTGGAATGGCAGCAGGGCGCCGTGCGTGGCACCGGCGCGCTGCAGGCCGGGGCCGACCACCATGCGCGCGAGCTCGGCATCACGCCGGCCACGTCCATGCACGGGCCGTTCTCGATGAGCGACGAAACCGTCTGCCAGGCGATGTACCTGGCCTGGCAGCGCCGGCTCGGCGCGCAGGCCGCGCCATGAACGCGCCGATCACCGCTGCCGAGGCGGCCGACCTGCTGTACCGCGAAGGGCATTGCCTGGACACGCAACGCTGGGACGACTGGCTCGCCCTGTACTGCGCGGACGCGGTGTTCTGGGTGCCGGCCTGGAACGGGCCGCATGAGCTGGTCGATGCGCCGGATACGCAGGTCTCGCTGATGTACTACACGGCGCGCGCCGGGCTGGAAGACCGGGTCTGGCGCATCCGGAGCGGGCTGTCGACCGCGTCTTGCCCGCTGCGGCGTACCAGCCACGGCGTGTCCTGCGTGATCATCGCCGGCGAGTCGCCGGAGGGTGTGGAGGTGCATGCCAGCTGGACCTGCCATGTGTTCGACCCGCGCCAGCAGGCGCAGCACGTGTTTTTCGGCCGCTACGAGCACCGCCTGCGCCGCGAAGGCGCCGTGTGGAAGATCGCGCGCAAAAAGATTGTGCTGATGAACGACCGCATCCCGACCCTGCTGGACTTCTACTGCATCTAGAAATGCGTCTAGAAATGGGGTCTGACCCCATTTCCCACCCCATTTCCGTCGCGCGTGCACAAAGCCGGCCTCGAAATTGGGGTCAGACCCCATTGTCGCCGCACGGGGGGGCCGGCGCGCGGGGGCGGCGCCTTGCGGCGGGAAAAGTCAACAAAGGTTAACCGGATGTGTTCCGGGCCACGCATCGCCCTCATGTTTGGCGCGGTTCTGCCGTTTTAGAGAACGAGCAGGAATCAACCAATTTGATGCACACACCGGCCGCACGGGACTTCCACGCCATGATCATCCGTTACTTTGTCGTCTTGTGTATCGCCCTGGGCGCGAGCGGCCTGCTGCGCGCCGACGAACGCGCATCGCATGCGGCCGGCCAGCGCGTGGTGGCGTCGATCAAGGTGGATCTCGCCAGCGACATCGACTGCGTGTCCGACGACGATTTGCACCGTTTCCATACGCTTCCCGGTCCCTCGCTTGCGCACCAGGCCCCAGGCCCCGAGGCTGCTTCGACGGCAAGGCCGAGTCGCAAACGTCTTGCGCGCATCGAGCGCGAAACGCGTTCCGCGCCGGTGCTGCGCTAGGGCGCCGCGCTGCCGCCGCCCCGGCCCGCCGCGACATCGCCTTCCCGCTTGAACAAGGACATGACGCTTCCGCTGCTGCGCTCGCTTTCCGGGCGCGACTTCCGGCTCTACTTCGGCGGCCAGTTCGTGTCCTTCGTCGGCACCTGGGTGCAGCAGGTGGCGCTGTCGTGGATCGCCTACCGGGTGACGGGTTCGGCCGCCGTGCTGGGGCTGGTGGCGTTCGCCTCGCAGGCGCCCACCCTGCTGCTCGGCCCGGCCGGCGGCATCCTCGCCGACCGGGTATCGCGCCGGGGCATCCTGGTGTTCACCCAGGTGGTGGAGATGGGCGTGGCCTTGGCGCTGGCAATCCTCGCGGCCCAGGGCCTGCTCAACAGCCATACGCTGGTGGCGGCAGCGCTGGTGCTGGGGGTGGCCATCGCGTTCGAAATGCCGGCCCGTCAGGCCCTGATCGCCGACCTGGTGCATGAACATGGCCACCTGAGCAATGCGATCGCGCTCAATTCCGTATCGTTCAATGTGGCGCGGCTGGTGGGCCCGGCGCTGGGCGCGCTGATGCTGGCCGGGATGGGGGATCTGGCCTGCTTCCTCGCCAACGCCGCGTCCTACATCGTCGAGATCTGCACCCTGTTGATGCTGCGCCCGCGGCATGCGCGCGAGAAGCAGGCGCGCGGCACCCTGGCGCAGGGCCTGGCCTACCTGCGCACCAGCAGCGCGCCGCGCTGGTTGCTGCTCACCGTGGCGTTCTCCAGCGTGGCCCTGGCGCCTTTCGTGACGCTGCTGCCGGTGTTCGCCAAGGAGGTGTTCAACCGCGACGTCGATTCCCTCGGCATGATGATGGCGGCCTTCGGCTTCGGCTCCCTGGCCGCGGCGCTGACCCTGGCCAACCGCGCCCATGTGAGCGGCTTCAGCCTGAAAGTGGTGGCCGGCTGCCTGTGCGCGGGTGCCGCGGCGGCGGTCCTGTCGTGCAACCAGCATTTCCTGGTGGCGCTGGCGCTGATGGTGGTGTCCGGCTGGTCCACCGTGATGATCGTGACCTCCAGCCACATCCTGCTGCAGGCGGTGATTCCCGACCACATGCGCGGCCAGCTGATGGCCTTCTTCGGCATGGCCTATGGCGGCGCATTGTCCGTGGCGAGCCTGTGTGCCGGCGCGCTCGCTTCCATGATTGGCGCGCGGCCGGTGTTCCTCGCCTCGGCCGTCCTTTATGTGGCCGTCGGCCTGGCGCTCAACCGCGTGCAGCCGCGCCTGCGGCAGGCGGCGCGGCCGATTCTGATCGAGAAGGGGCTGGTGCCGAAATAGGCGGCGCGTCTGGCGTCTAGCCTGAGATTCGCAACCAGGCGGCGACAAGCGGGTCCGGCCATTCGAACCTCCGGGCGGGGCCCCCAAGACAGGGCGCGAGGAATGTCTCGCTTTCGCGCAGGATGCGGTATTGGTGCGCCCACCAACCGGAGCTGTGACCCATGCCCGGAATCCGCACCAGTCTGGCTTCCTTGCCGGCTGCCCGCAGCGCACGTTCCATACGCTCGGACTGGTCGAAGCGTACCCGCACATCACGGTCGCCATGGATCAGCAGCACCGGCCGCGCGAACCCGCGCGCCTGGTGGAGCGGCGAGCGCCGCGTCATCTCCGCGCGGTCGGCCGGCACCCCCGGATTGCCGACATAGTCGTGCCACAGGGACAGATCAACCTTCCAGTACGGCGGAAACGCCTCGATCAGACTGGCCAGGTCGGTCGGCCCGGCGATCGAGATGCCGCAGGCGAACGTGTCCGGTGCATCCGCCATCGCGTTCAAGGCGGCGTAGCCGCCGTAGCTGAAACCCATGACGGCGATCGCGCCGCGCCGCGCCACGCCGTCGCGGATCGCCCACGCCGCTGCATCGAGCAGGTCGTCGCGCATGCGCCGGCCGAATTCGCCGATGCCGGCCTGCTGGAAGGCTTTGCCGTATCCGGATGAGCCGCGGAAATCCACCTGCAGCACGGCATAGCCGCGGCTGGCCAGGAATTGCGCTCGCGCGGATTCCTCGGAGCGCGACGGGTCGGCCCACGCATTGCGCTGCCATGGACCGCCGTGCACCATGAGCACCATCGGCAGATCGGCGGTCGCGTTGCGCGGCAGGGTCAGGTAGGCATGCAGGGCCAGGCCATCGCGCGCCGCGAAGCTGACCGCGCGCATCGGAGAGAGCGTGGATTCGAGCCGCGCCGGCAGCGCCTGGGCGAGCAGTTCCGCGCTGCCGGTCTTGCGGCTGACGAGCCAGGCGCGGTTTTGCGTGCTGGTGTTGAGGTTGACGACCAGGCGGTCGTCCTGATGATCGCCGCTACCGATGTGCAGGCCCCATGGCGAACCTTCGAGCGGGGCGATCACCGGGGCGAGCGCGGCGCGCAGTGCCGCGTCGGGAATCTCCACGCGCGGGTAACCCGGCTGTGCGACCACCGCAAGCGGTTCCCGGGTGGAACGGCCGATATAGGCATGCGTGACATCGGAGACCGGGTCTTCGAAAAACACCCGCTCCCAGCCGCGCCCGGTATCGAACGCCACCAGCGCGCTGCGGTCGCGTCCGCGATTCGACAGGGCCCACACCGCCTGGCCGCCGGACGCGGGGCCGATGATGCGGACGTTGTCTTCGTTCCGTGCCGCGATCGCGGGTGCGCGCTCGACCTGCGGCCGCATGCGTTCCGGGGCCGGGCGCACTGCCGTGCCGGAGGGCTGCCAGCCCTGCAGCGAGCCGTCGGCGCGCGTGATCGGCGCGACCGCGTTGCCGGGATTGGCCGCCACGAGGGTCTCGGCGCGAGTCTCGAGGTTGATGCGGTAGAGGTCGAAGAGTTTCGGGTTGCGCCGGTTGTGCGCCACCAGGATGTTGCGCGGGTCTGAATCGACGATCTGGTGGATGACGGCGCGCACCGCCGGATAGGGCGTGAGATCGACCGGGCTCGCCGATGAGTCGGTGTCGAGGGCGAACACGTGCGGATTTTCGGTGCCGCTGGTATCGGCGGCATAGACGAGCCACCGGCTGTTCGCGGACCAGGCCACCGCACCGTTGACGCGCCACGATCTGGTTTCGCCGGTGGCGAGGTTGCGCACGAACAACTTGCGCCTGAACCACGACGTTCCGCTCCAGGCGAGCCTGTTGCCGTCCGGGGAAATCAGGTGGTCGCGATCCGCCCCGCCCGGGGCGGCAAGTGCCCAGGCCGCGACCGGCTGGCGCACGTCGGGCGCGCCGCACGCAGCCGCGAGGCAGCAGGCCGAGGCGAGGACGGCGAGGCAGCGGAAGGATGTCAACCGACGGGGCCGGCGCGGTAGCGGCTTCGAGAGGGGCGGCACGATATCCAGTCTAGCGTCCGGCGAAGGCGGCGATTGGCCGACAATAGCGGATTTCCCTACCCGGTCCCGCCGATCACGGTCATCCATCGATGCAACCCGCAGAGCGCGGCGACAGCGTCCGCATCCCATTGATCTGGATCGCCCTCCTGGTGTCCCTGCTGTTCCATGCCGGGATCATCGCGGTGCGCTGGCGCAGTCCGGACGAGCCGCTGCCGCCAACGGCGGACAAGGCCGGCAAGGGGGCGCGCGAGGGCAGCCTGCAGACCCGTATCGTGCCCGCGCGCCCGGCTGTTCGCGAGAGTCCGGCGCAGGCGCCCGCGCCGGTGCCGCCGGCGCCGCGCGCCGCACCGCCGCCCGGCGCCGCACCGCCGCCCGGCGGGGCACAGCCGCCGTCACCCAGGGCGCGCCTCACGCCGCCCGAGGTTCCGGCGCGGCCGGCACCGGGACCGGCGCCGGAGCCGCCTGCCCAGGCGCCCGTCCCGTCAGCAGCGCCGTCCGAAAGCGACTTCGCTGCCATGGTCCGTAGCAACCAGCAGCGCCGCGAAGGCCCGCGCCCGGCAACCGGTGCGCCACCGGCGCAGGCCGAGGCCGCCCGGGAGGACGACAATGACCGGCGCGACCGCGCGGTGGCGGCCAACCTGGGTTCGCTGCAGCCGCGCATGGTGGGGGAAAACAGCCGCGAAGGCGGCGGCATCTTCCGCATCACGCGCATCGGCATGGACGATGGCGAATTCCTGTTCTTCGGCTGGAACAAGGACATGGGGCGCAAGAATACCCAGGTCGTCGAGGTGCGGCGCGGCGGCAATCCCGACATGCGCATCGCTCTGGTGCGGCGCATGATCGTCATCATCCGCGAGCATGAGCAGGGCGACTTCGTCTGGGAGTCGGTGCGTCTGCGGCGCAGTGTCACCCTCTCGGCGCGCCCGCGCGACAACGCCGAACTCGAGGCGTTTCTGCTGGCGGAATTCTTCCGCTAGGCCGCCGCCGGCGGCGGCCGGGTCAGTCGCGCATCAGGGTGGATTTGCCCATCAGGCTTTCGATCAGGTCCACCGCCAGTTCCGCGGTGCGGTTGCGGATGTCGAAGGCGGGATTGAGTTCCATGATGTCCAGCGATGCCAGCCGCCCGCAGTCGGCGATCATTTCCATGCACAGTTGTGCTTCGCGGTAGGTCGGCCCGCCGCGCACCGTGGTGCCCACGCCAGGGGCGATGTCGGGGTCGAGAAAATCGACATCCAGGCTCACATGCAGGTGCGTGTCGCGATCCATCGACGCCAGCGCCAGTGCCATGGCTTGGCGCATGCCCATCTCGTCGATGTAGCGCATGTCGAAGACTTCCAGGCCCAGCTGGTGCACCAGGCGTTTTTCGCCCTCGTCCACGCTGCGTATGCCGATCTGGCGAATCTGGCGCGCATCCAGCGCCGGCGTGACCCCGCCGATGCCGGTGAGCGCCGCCGGACCGTGACCCGTGAGGCAGGCCACCGGCATGCCGTGCAGGTTGCCGCTGGGGGTGATCGCGCTGGTGTTGCAGTCGGCGTGCGCGTCCAGCCACAGCACGCGCAGCGTGCGCCCGGTTTCGCGGCAGTGGCGCGCCGCCGCGCTGACCGAGCCGATGGCCAGGCAGTGGTCGCCGCCCATGAGCACCGGCAGGCGGCCGGCCGCGAGCTCGGCGTGCACGGCGGCGTGGACAGCCTGGTTCCAGGCCACCACCTCGGACAGGTGCCGGTAACCCGCTACCGCGGGCAACCACGGATTGGCCGGCCCGTTCAGGTTGCCGCGGTCGACCACGTCGTAACCACGCGCCGCGATGGCCGCGCCTAGGCCGGCGACCCGCAGGGCCTCCGGCCCCATGCTGGCGCCGCGGGTGCCGGCGCCGATGTCGGTCGGCGCGCCGATGAGCGAGACTGGCGTTGGCATGAAACGGGTGTCCTGATGGTGCGGCACCGGCCGCGTTGGGGCGCGTAGCGTAGCAGGTGGCGTTGCCTGGGAGGTAGCGGCGCATCTCGGCTATGACTTGGTGCACACTTCACCCCATGTGCGGAAGATACGTCGCCCCGGACGCAACCGACCTCGAACGGCATCTGAACCCGCGCCGCGCGCGGCCGTGCCGCACCGGCATCGGCGACCAGCGCATGTCCGGCATGGCCGGATCGAGGGACGCCTCGCGCATCGACGCGGTGCCGGCACAGCAACCGGCCCGGGAGTGGGACAATCACGCCTTATGAGCACATCCGCCCCTTTACTGCCGCCCGGATGTCCGGGCGAGGTCCGGCATATCGACGGCGCCGCCGGCCGCGTGGCTTTATACAGGTCCGGGCCCGACGCCGGTGTGCCGATGCTGCTGGTCCACAGCGTCAACGCCGCCGCCTGCGCCTACGAGACTCGGCCGTTGTTCGAGCATTTCGCGCAAAGCCGGCCGGTGTATGCCTTCGACCTGCCGGGTTTCGGCCTGTCCGACCGCAGCGACCGGCCCTACACCATCCGCCTGATGACCGATGCGCTGCTCGCAGTGCGCACGGAGATCGCGCGCCTTCACGGCGCGGCCGCCATCGACGCGACGGCGCTGTCGCTGGGCTGCGAATTCCTGGCTCGGGCCGCGGTCGAGCAGCCCGGGGCGTTCCGCAGCCTGGCCCTGGTGAGCCCGACCGGGTTTGCCGGCCGCAAGCCGCGCGAGGGCGCGCCCGGCGCGAGCCTGGGGGTGGGCGGCCTGCACCGGGTGGTCGCATCGGGCGTGCTGTCGGATGCGATATTCAACAACCTCACCCGCCCGGGCGTGATCCGCTACTTTCTCAAGAAGACCTGGGGCGGCAAGAACATCAGCGAGGCCCTGTGGGAGTACGACTGCCTCACTACCCGGATGCCCGGCGCCAAGCACGCGCCGCTCTACTTCGTCTCGGCCTTCCTGTTCGCCGCCGACGCATTTTCGCTGTATCGCGCGCTTGCCATGCCGGTGTGGATGTCGCACGGCGTACGCGGCGACTTCACCGACTACCGCCTGAAGACGCTCATGCAGGGCCGGCCCAACTGGCGCATCACGCAATATGCGAGCGGCGCCTTTCCGCATTTCGAGCTGCGCCAGGACTTCATGCGCGACCACGACGCCTTTCTTTCCGCCCTTTGAGTGCCGCAAACCATGAATGAAGAGCTGCGCGCCTGGCCGCGCGTCGCCGTGATGGGCGCCGGCGCGGTCGGGTGCTACTACGGCGGCCTGCTGGCGCGGGCCGGCGCGCCGGTGACCCTGATCGGCCGCGCCGCGCATGTCGACGCCGTCAACGCCGGCGGCTTGCGCTTCGACGGGCTCAAGTTCCAGGAGACCATCCGGGTCGCGGCCAGTACCGGCATCGAGCCGGTGCGCGCGGCCGACCTGATCCTGTTTTGCGTCAAGTCCACCGACACCGCCGCGGCGGCACGCGAGATCGCGCCCCTGATCGGGCCGGGTGCGCTCATCCTCGCGTTGCAGAACGGCGTGGACAACCCCGAGCGCATCGCAGCCGAGGTCGCCTGCCCGGTGATCCCGGCGGTGGTGTACGTGGCCTGCAACATGGGCGGCCCCGGCCACCTGCGCCATACCGGCCGCGGCGACCTGGTGATCGGCGCGATGCGCGGCGCCCGTGTGCCGCCGACGCAGGCGCAGGTCGAACGCCTGGCGGCGGTGCTGGAGGTCGCCGGCGTGCCGTGCAGGGTTTCGCCCAATGTCGAAGGCGAACTGTGGGGCAAGCTGCTCATCAACTGCACCTACAACGCGATATCCGCGCTGGGGCGTTCGCGCTACAGGCGGCTGACCGCGCTGGAAGATACGCGCGCGCTCATGCGCGAGGTGGTGCTGGAGGTGCTGGCCGTGGCAACGGCCGCCGGCGTGCGCATGCCGGAGGGTGACTGGGTCGACATCGCGCTCAAGCTTTCGGCCTCGATGCCGGAAGCCACCTCATCGACCGCCCAGGACCTGGCGCGCGGCAAGCGCACCGAGATCGACCATCTGAACGGCTTCCTGGCGCGGCGCGGCGCGCAACTGGGCATCCCGACGCCGGTCAATCGCACCCTGCATGCGCTGGTGAAGCAGGTCGAGGATTCGCTCGAGCAGGGGTGAGGCGACCCGCGCCCCCGATCAACCGGAAATGCGAGAGGCCGGCATGAGGATCCCACGCATGGTGCTTGCGGCCTGCCTGTGCGGCGCGGCGGCGCTGGCGCACGCGCAGGCCTGGCCGGCCCGGCCGCTGCGCCTGGTGGTGGGCTTCGCGCCCGCCGGCGCGGCCGACTATGTGGCGCGCTCGCTCGCCGAGCCGCTGGCCCGCGCGCTGGGGCAATCGATCATCGTGGAAAACCGCGCCGGCGCGGGTTCTTCGATCGCGGCCGAATACGTGGCCAAGGCCGCGCCCGACGGCTATACCTTCCTGATCGCCAGCCCGTCGTCGATCTCGGTCAATCCAGCCGTCAATCCGAGGCTGGGCTACAGTGCGCGCGACCTGGCGCCGGTGAGCAAGGTGTCCGCCTCGCCGCTGGTGGTGGCGGTCAATCCCGGCCTTGGAATCCACTCGATGGCCGACCTCATCGCCGCGGCTAAAAAGGCCCCTGGCAGGTTCAACTACGCGACCTCCGGCAATGGTTCCGCGCCGCACCTGGCCACCGTCCTGTTCACCCGGGTGGCGCAGGTGGACATGGTGCACGTGCCGTTCAAGGGTGGCAGCCCCGCCATGCAGTCTGTGATCGCCGGCGACACGCAGGTGACCTTCGGCACGCCCCCCTCGGTGCTGCCGCTGGTCGAAGCCAGGCGCCTGCGTGCGCTCGCCGTGACCAGCCGCGAACGCTCGCCCCTGGTGCCCAATGTGCCGGGCATGCGCGAGGCCGGCCTGCCCGACTATGAAATGTCGTTCTGGTACGGCTTTTTCATGCCGGCCGCCGCGCCGCCGGCCGCCATCAGGCGGTTGCATGAAGCCACGCAGGGGGTGCTGCAACTGCCGGAGGTGCGCCAGGCCCTGGCGCGCGAGGGCACCGAGACGGTCGGCTCCAGGAGCCCGGAGGAGTTCGCGGCCTTCGTGGCTGAGGACGCCAGGTTCTGGGTCCGGCTGGTCAGGGAATCCAGACTCACGCTGGATTGAGCCTGCGCACGAGCAGGCTGTCGCACGCAAGCAACAAAAATTAATCGTTTCTTGCCATAGGGTTATCCAATCTATCTAAGACTCCGGTTAAGATAGCGGTCGAATCGCCGGCGCTGCGGCCGGTACCTGCGAGCGGCCGCAGCGCCGCCGCAACCGGGAGCCGAACTGATGGCTGTCATTGCAGTGGTCAATCGCAAGGGTGGATCGGGCAAGTCCACGCTGGCAACCCATATCGCGAGCTACCTTGCCGAGCGCGGTTTCGAGGTCATGCTGGGTGATGTGGATCGCCAGCAGTCCTCGCGCCTGTGGCTCGGCCTGCGTCCGCAGAGCCGACCGGTCATCCACGGCTGGACCATCGACGAGCGCAACTTCGCCCGCCCGCCCGCAGGCGTCAAGCACGTGGTACTGGATACGCCCGGCGGATTCCAGGGCGTGGGCCTGATGAAGGTGGCGCTGTATGCCGATGCGATCCTGGTGCCTTCCACCGCCTCCTTGTTCGACCGCCGCGCCGCGGCCGAGTGCGTCAAGGAACTGCGCAGCTTTCCGCGCGTGCAGCTCGGCAAGTGCCGCCTGGCCAGCGTGGGCATGCGCATCGACGGGCGCACCCGCAACGCCGAGATGATCGATGCCTGGGCCCTCGAGCAGGCGCTCGAGCATCTGGGCAGCATCAAGGAGGCGCAGATATACGCGCGCTGCCTGGAGCAGGGCCTGGCGATCTTCGACTTCCCGCGCAACCGGGCCATCGAGGGCTTTCTGGTCGAGTGGCAGCGTATCTGTGGCTGGCTAGACGGGGTGCTGGCCGCGCAAACCGCTGCCGCGCAGGTCCCCAGTGATTCCGCCAATCCGCAGCCAGCACCGCCATCAAGCGTGCTGCCACGCCCTGCGCCTGCGGCTGCGAACAACCTCGCGACTTTGCCGGCACCTTCGGTATTGCCGCGCCCCTCCATCCTTTCCGCTGCGCTCGCCCAGCGGCGCGCCGAAGCCGCCGCTGCTGCGGCCAATGCCAACGTCGTCGAAACCCCCGCCTTCCTGCGTGCCTGAACCCGCCCGCATGCGGTCGCGGTGATACCCTACGGGGCTTAGGACAAACCGCCCGCATGCAGGGCGCAACGCCGGCCATGACCGACGCCCGCCATATCCCCACCCCGGCTGACCTCGTCGATTCGCCCTATGCGGCGATGCGTTTGCTGGTCACGCTCGCACTGATGACCATCGGTAACTGCGGCATGTACGCGGTGGCCGTGATGCTGCCGGCGGTACAGGCGGAATTCGGCGTCGCGCGCGCCGATGCGTCGCTGCCCTATACCTTGATGATGGTCGGCTTCGGCGTCGGCGGCGTGCTCATGGGCAAGCTGGCCGACCGTTTTGGCGTGATGGTGCCGCTCCTGATCGGCGCGGCCAGCCTGGGCCTGGGCTTTCTGGCCGCCGGCATGTCAAGCGGCATCGTCACGCTGGCGTTGGCGCATGGTGTCCTGATCGGCCTGTTTGGCAGTTCCGCCACCTTCGCGCCGCTGGTGGCGGACACCTCGCTCTGGTTCGCGCGCCGGCGCGGCATCGCGGTGGCGGTATGCGCCAGCGGCAACTACCTGGCCGGCACCATCTGGCCACCGGTGATCCAGCACTTTGTGGAGGCCATCGGCTGGCGCCAGACCTACTTCTGGATGGCGGCCTTGACCTTCGCCAGCATGACGGCGCTGGCGTTTTTCATGCGGCGCCGCCCGCCGCTGGTGGGCGCGTCGGGCGCCGGTGCTGGCGGCCGCGCCGACCTCACCTCGGACCGGCCGTTCGGCATGACGCCGGGCCAGGCGCAGGCGCTGCTGTGCGTGGCCGCCATCGCCTGCTGCGTGGCCATGGCGATGCCGCAGGTGCATATCGTGGCCTATTGCGGCGACCTCGGTTACGGCGCGGCGCGCGGCGCGCAGATGCTCTCCCTGATGCTCGGCTTCGGCATCGCCAGCCGGCTGATCTCCGGCGCGATCTGCGACCGCATCGGCGGTATTCGAACCCTGCTGCTGGGCTCGGTGCTGCAGGGCGTGGCGCTGCTGCTCTACCTGCCCTTCGATTCGCTCTGGTCGCTGTACCTGGTCTCCGCCCTGTTCGGCCTGTTCCAGGGCGGCATCGTGCCGGCCTACGCCATCATCGTGCGCGAATACTTCGAGCCCAAGGAGGCCGGTGCCCGGGTGGGCACGGTGCTCATGTGCAGCCTGCTCGGCATGGCGCTTGGGGGGTGGATGTCGGGCAAGGTGTTCGACCTCACCGGCTCGTACCAGGCGGCCTTCGTCAACGGGGTCGCCTGGAACCTGGTCAACGTGGCCATCGCGGTGTTCCTGATGTCGAGGGTGCGGCGCCTGGCGGCGCATCCACCCGTGCCCCGGACCGCCTGAGTGCCGCAATCCGCCTCGCCATGGCCTCGGCGATCCGCTTGCCGAAGGCCGCCGGTGGCGCGGACTCAAGTATGATTTGGCGAACGGAGGGTGGTCGATGAAGCGAAAAATGACCCGGCGGGTCGCCTGGATGGCGGGTGTCCTGCTTGCTGCACAACAGGCGCTGGCCCTGGCCTGCACCGGTATCTCGCTCAGGAGCGAGGACGGTGGCGTCGTCGTGGCGCGGACCGTCGAGTGGGCCCTGGGCGACGCCAAGCATAACCAGATCGTGGTGTTCCCGCGCGGCAAGTCCTATCGCGCCCAGACGCCCGACGGCATGAACGGGAAGACCTGGACCGGCAAGCACGGCCTGGTATCGGTGTCGGCATACGACCAGCCCTACGGCCCGGACGCCATGAACGAGAAGGGCCTGTACGTCGGCGTCTACTACTTTCCCGGCTACGCCGAGTACAAGCAATACGACAAGAGGCATGCCGCCGATTCGATGAGCGTGGGCGACTTCATGCAGTGGCTGCTCTCCTCTTTCGAGACCGTCGAGGAAGTCAGGAGGAACCTGGACAAGGTGCGGGTAGTCGATGTCAAGGATCCCCGTTTCGGCGGGGCGCCGCTGCCCTTCCACTGGAAGATCGCGGATCCGACCGGCGCGAGCATCGTCATCGAGATGGTCAACGGCGGGGAAGTCAAGGTCTACGACGCCTTCAGGGGGGTGATCGCCAATTCGCCCACCTACGACTGGCATCTCACGAACCTGCGCAATTACCTCAACCTGAGCACCCAGCCTGCGGCCCCCCTGAACATCGACGGCAGGGCGGTCGCCCCGTTCGGCGGCGGCTCCGGGTTGGTGGGGCTGCCGGGCGACTTCACGCCGCCGTCGAGGTTCGTGCGCGCCGCGGTGCTCACGGCCACGGCGCGGCCGCTGCCGACGGCGGTGGAGGCGGTCTTCGAGGCGTTCCGCATCCTCGATGGCTTCAACATCCCGGTCGGCCTGACCGCCGCGCGCGGCAAGACCGCGCAGGACATCGAGAGCGCGACCCAGATCACGACCGCGTCCGACCTGAAGAACCGGCGCTATTACTTCCACACCATGAACAGCCGCGAGGTCCGCATGATCGACCTGGCGAAGATCGACTTCGGCGCCGTCAGGGAGCAGATGATCGACGGCGACGAGGGAAGAAGGCACACCGTGCGCGAAATCACCATCCGGCCTTCCGGCGCCGCACGCTGACGCCCGCCGCGGGCGCGGCGGGCGGGGTGGGTTCCCGGTAGGCGCCTGGCCCGCTGCATCCGCCAGGACCGGAGCGGCCAGCGGAGTCCCATGCCGGTCATTTGCCCTTGAAGTTCGGTTTTCTCTTTTCGTTGAAGGCCGCGATGCCCTCGCGCCTGTCCTCGGTATCGAGCAGACGGTAGTACGCCTCGAGTTCCAGCCGGTAGCCGGTGTGCAGGTCGCCCTGCAGCCCGAAGTGGATGGACTTCTTGGCCTGGCGCACCGACAAGGGCGCGCAGTGGGCCACACGTTCGGCGGCGGCCAGGGCTTCCCTGACCACCGTACCGGGCTCGCACAGCTTGTTGACCATGCCCCAGGCGTACGCCTCTTCCGCGGAGAACGGCGTGGCCGAGAGGATCAGTTCCTTGGCGCGCCGTTCGCCCACCGCGCGTGGCAGGTTCTGCGTGCCCATGGCGCCGGGCATGATGCCGATGCGGCATTCGGTCTGGGCGAATTTCGCGTCGCGGTCGGCGTAGATGAAGTCGCAGGTCAGCGCCGCCTCCAGGCCGCCGGCATAGCAGATGCCGTTGACGGCGGCGATCCACGGCACCGGGCATTCGATGCGGGCCTCGGCCGAGCGTTCGGCGATCTCGTGCTGGATGGTCCAGTCGCGGATGCTCTGTGTGTTGCGCACCTTCAGGTCGCCGCCGGCGGAGAACGCGCGTCCGGCGCCGGTGAGCACCACGCAACGAACCCAATCCGCGTCATGGTGCAGGCGGGTGAGTAGGTCGCTGGTTTCCTCGGTCATCGTCATGTTCATGGCGTTGAGCACATCCGGCCGGTTCATCGTCACCAGCAGCACGTGGTCGCCGACGCGCTCGGTCAAGAGGGTTTCGTAGGGGGGCATTTCAAGCATGGCGGCTCCGCGGGCGTTCGGGCAGGCTGGGGCGGGTTGCCGTCATGGTCTGCCCGGGGAGGGATCAGGGCGGCGATGGCGCGCGCGGCGCATGCAGCCTGGCTGCGCCCTCGGCCACCATGGCGTCGATCTGCGCATCCGAGAAGCCGGCTTCGGCGAGGATCTCGCGGGTCTGCTCGCCCAGGTGCGGCGCGGGCAGCCAGTCGCTGCGCGCGCCGCCCGACAGGGTGTTGGCCGGGCGCAGGTCGACGATGGTGCCTTCGGTTGGATGCTCGCGCTCCTGCATGAGGCCCACGTCGGCCAGGTGCGGGTCGTCGATCAGCGATTCGAGCGTGTGATACGGGGCGGCCGGGATGTCGTGCGCCTTGCAGAATTCCAGCCAGAAGGCGGTGGATTTTGTTTTCAGGCCCTCGGCGCGCAAGGCGTAGTACTCGTGCACGTTGGCGAAGCGCGCTGCCACGCTGCAGAACTTGGGATGGGTTTTCAGGTGCGCCAGGCCCATGGCGTCGAACAGCGGAAACACCTGCGCGTCGGTGTTGGCCGAAAGCGAGAGGTAGCCGTCGAGCGTCTTCGAGGGCGCGTAGAACTCGTTCAACAGGCGCGGGTCGCCCGCTTCGCCGAGCGGCGGCACGTAGGTGCGGTTGTAGAGGTGCTCGGTGAGCACCTGCGTGGCGATGTTCTCGAACATCGGCACCTCGATCGACTGGCCGCGGCCGCACCGTTCGCGGTGGAACAGCGCCATGGCGATCATCTGCACGGCGATCAGCCCGCTGGTGCGGTCGGCCATCACGTAGGGCACATAGCGCGGTTCGCCGAAAGCCTTCTCGTACAGGCCTGCGACGCCGCCCGCACCCTGGATGATGGGGTCATACGCGGGCACCTCGGCGTAGCGGCCGCTCTGGCCGAAGCCGAACATGCCGCAATAGATGATTTTCGGATTGGCGCGGCAGACATCCGAGTAGCCCAGCTTCATGCGCCCCATCGAGGCCGGGCGCACGTTCCACGTCATCACATCCGCTTTCTCGAGGAGCCGCATCAGGGCGGCGTGTCCGCTCGGGTGTTTGAGGTCCAGGCAGATGGAACGCTTGTTGCGGTTCAAGTGCAGGAACTTGGGCGCCATGCCGGGTGTGCGTCCGCGGCCGCCGAGATGGCGGCCGATGTCGCCGGCCGGGCTCTCCACCTTGATGACCTCCGCGCCATGGTCGGCGAGGATCTGCGTGCACAGCGGACCGATCACCACCGAGGTCAGGTCGATGACCCGCACCCCTTCCAGCATGCCTGATGCCATCGCGGCCTACTCCGGTTCCATGCCCGCGGCCCGGGTCACGCGCGCCCACATGGCGGTATCCGCGGCCTGGATCTTCGCGAATTCCTCCGGGGTGGTCAGGCGTATCGTGCCGCCGGTGTTCTCGTGCGCGGCGCTGTCCGCCCTGACCGCGGCGTGCAGGAGGGCGTTGAGCTTGTTGACGATCTCGGGCGGCGTCCTGGCGGGCAGGTAGGCGCCCACCCAGTTGAACAGGTCGTAGTCCGGATAGCCCTGCTCGACCATGGTGGGGATGCCGGGCGCGATGGGCAGGCGTTTGCGGCCCGTCACCGCCAGCGCCTTGAGCTTGCCGCCCATCACCTGCGGCATGGCGGTGCGCAGGTCGCTGAAGATCATGCTGACCTGGCCTCCCAGCAGGTCCGCGAGGGCCTGCGGGGCGCCCCGATAAGGCACATGCAGGATGTTGCTGCCGCTCATCATCTTGAACATTTCGCCGCCGATCCGCGAAGGCGCGTTGCCGGAGGCGAAGCTGTACTTGCCCGGGTTGGCGCGCGCGAGCGCGGCCAGTTCGGACACGCTGTTGGCGGGGAAGCCGGGCAGCACCACCAGCACGAAGTCATTCATCGACAGCGCGGTCACGGGCGTGAAATCCTTCACCGGGTCGTAGGGCAGCTTCTTGAACAGCGCCGGGTTGGCCGCATGGGTCGTGCCGGTGGTGAACAGCACCGTGTAGCCGTCCGGCGGCGCCTTGGCGACCGCTTCGCAGGCGATGAAGCCGGCCGCGCCGCCGCGGTTGTCCACCACCACGGTCTGCCCGGTTGCCTTGGTGAAGTGCGGCGCGATCAGGCGTGCCACCTGGTCGGTCGCGCTGCCGGCCGGAAACGAGATGACGAAGCGCACCGACCTGTTCGGATAGGCCTCCGTCTGCGCGAGCGCCGCCATCGGCAGCATGCCGATGCCCAGTGCGCCGATAAGAGCGGCCAGTCGGCCGCCCAAGCATCGGCGAAGGGTGTTGCCGATCATCATCTGGCTGTCCTCCTGTTTGTGCGTCCGGGCCGTCGAGGGCGCACGGATCGTTTGGGCCTGCCATGCATCTGCCAACCCATGAAGCATAGCGCAAGGCGGTCGGGGGAGACGCGAAGGCGTCGCCCGCCCGGGAGCGGGTCCGAATCGACGATATGGGCGGTGAACCCGGATCATTTCGGCGCACCGCAAGCACCGGTGGGGAAATACCATGCGCAAGCGGAGTTCATTCACGGAACGTCCCGCGCCGCGCCGTCGTCCAGCGCAAGGCAGTCACCATTTAGAGGGAGCGTTTCGTCATGAAGCCAGTAATGTCAATCAGCCAGCGCCTGGCCGCCGGTCTGGGGCTGATTCTTTCCATCTGCGCCGTAGCCCTGGGCTACGCGGTCTGGGCCGTGAGCCAGGGTGCCGCCGATGCCCGCCAGTTCGTCGATGAGCAGGTCGCCCGCGAGCGCCTGGTCGGTGAGTGGGCGCAGCAGGTCGAGCTCAACCTGGCGCGTGCCACGGCGCTGGCCAAGAGCGGCGGCGACGCGCCGCTCAAGGCTTATCTCAGCGCCGACATGAATTCGAGCGCCGGCACCATCGCCGAACTTGGCAAGAAGATTGGTGCGTCCGACCCAAGCCCGGCCCGCAAGGAACTGCTGGCGGAGATCGAGAGGCAGCAGGCCGCATACATGACACGCCGGGCCGAAGCCTTCGCCCTGCTGGATGCGGGCAAGCGTGCCGAAGCCGACAGGATCGCCGAGGCCGGCATGCTGCCGGCCGCCGCCGCCTATCGCGGCCTGACGCAAAAGCTGCTCGCCGAGGAACGCGCCCGCAGCGTGGCCGCCAATGCGCGCCTGCAGTCGCGCTCCGATACGGCCCGTTTCGTGATGCTGGCGCTGGCCGCGCTGGCGGTGGCCGGGGGCGGACTGGCGGCCTGGTGGCTGGCCAGCGGCGTCACCCGACCGTTGCGTGAGGTGGTCGCGGTGGCGCAAAAAGTGGCCAAGGGCGACTTGCGCGGCGAGATCGTCGTCAATGGCAACGACGAGACCGGCGTGCTGCTTTCCGCGGTGGCCACCATGCAGAAGGAAATGCGTTCCCTGGTCGGCTCGGTCAAGGAAGACGTAGGCGCGGTGTCGGTCTCGGCCGGCGAGCTCGTGTCGGCCGCGACCGGCCTGGCGGGCAGCAGCGCCTCGCAGACCGATGCGGTCAGTTCCACGGCGGCATCGGTCGAGGAGCTTGCGGTGAGCATTTCCCAGGTCGCCGAGAGCGCACGCCAGGCCAGCGCCGTGGTTGAGGAAACCGTGCGCGTCTCCGACAACGGGCTGGAGCGCGGCAACCAGGTGCAGTCCGAGATCGCCGCGATCGACAGCGCGGTCGCCGATTTCGGCGGGCAGATGGAAGGCCTGCGCGCGCAGGCCGCTGATATCGGAACCGTGGTCAAGCTCATCCGGGAGATTGCCGAGCAGACCAACCTGCTGGCGCTCAACGCCGCCATCGAGGCCGCCCGGGCGGGCGAACAAGGGCGCGGCTTCGCCGTGGTCGCCGACGAGGTACGCAAGCTCGCCGAGCGCACGTCGACAGCGACGGCGGACATCCAGAAAACCATCGAAGGCATCCAGGGCAACATGGCGGCTGCCGGCGATCGGCTCGAGAACGTGAAGTCGCGCGTGCGCGACGGCGTGGTCTCGATACGCGAACTTGTCGAACCGCTGAAAGACCTGCAGCAGCAGGCCGCGCGCGCGGCCGAGGGCCTGCGCGAACTCTCCAGCGCCACCAGGGAACAGAAGCAGGTCAGCGAGAAGATCGCGCTCAATACCGAGCGCATCGCCACCGCGGCGGAGCGGGGCCGCGTGGCGATCGCGCAAAGCCGCGATACCGCCGGCCAACTGGAGACCACGGCGCAGCGTCTTCTGGGCTCGACCATGCGCTACCAGCTTTCCTGACCCGCGAATCGTACGGGCCCGGCGCGGGCGGCGGCTAGGCCGCCTTGCGCCAGACGATCCAGTAGATTCCGGCCACGAGCAGGGCGCCGCCGGCGAGGTTGCCCAGGGTCACCGGCACCAGGTTGGCGGCCATGCCGCCCAGGTCGATCGCCGCCCCCGGCGGTACCGCCGTCCCCGAGGATGCCAGCAGCATCGCCAGGGCGATGAAATAGAAATTGGCGATACTGTGCTCGAAGCCGGCCGCCACGAAAGCCGATATCGGGAACACCACCGCCAGCACCTTGTCGGTGACGCTGCGGCCCGCCATGGCCAGCCAGACCGCCATGCACACCAGCAGGTTGCAGAGCACGCCGCGGAAAAACGCTTCCGTGAACGGCAGGGCGGTCTTCGCCGCCGCAATTGCCATGGTCTGCGCGGCGACGGCACCCTTGCCGAGGCCGGGATGGCCCGACATCCACACCAGCCAGGCCAGCGCGACTGCGCCGACTCCGTTGGTCAGCAGGGCAACGCCCCAATTGCGCAGGAGTTCCGGGGTGGTCACGCGGTTGTCGGCCCAGGCCATGACGATGAGGTTGTTGCCGGTGAAAAGTTCGGCCCCGGCGATCACCACCAGGACCAGGCCCAGCGAGAAGGCCAGGCCGCCCAGCAGGCGGGCGGGCGCGAGCGACAAGGCATGGTCGGCGGCCACGATGGTGTAGTACATCGCACCCAGCCCGATGAAGGCGCCGGCGAGCAGCCCCAGCATGGCGAGCCTGGCCAAGGGCAGGTGCGCCTTGGCGACGCCGGCGGCCTCGACGCGGTCGGCGATCTCGGCCGGAGAGTACAGATCGATGCCCAGGGGCGGCGGGGATGGCGTCATGGCGGCAGTTGAGGTTGCGCAGGCCCGTATTCTGGACCGGAACGCGGCTCCCGGGGTCGCCGCACCTTTGCGCTGGATCAAACCTCCCCGAGCCGCTTCATCGACACTTCGCCTCAGCAACCAGAGCGGGAGTGATCAACATGAGCGGGCAGATCGCGGCGTGGCATGCCGAACACCTCAACTTCGCGCGCCTTCTCAGACTGTTCGAGGAGCAGGTCATGCGTTTCGCCGCCGCAGAGACGCCGGACTACGACCTGATGCGCGACATCGTGTTCTATCTCAACAACTTTCCCGACGTTCACCATCACCGCTACGAGGACGAAGTCTTCGAGCGCGTCGCCCGGCTCGACGCCAGTTTGCGGCCGCTGGCCGACCGGCTTGTGCAGGAGCACCGCGTCATCGCCGCCTGCGGCGCGCGGTTGCTCGAACTTGTCGAATCCGTGATCGGTGGCGCGGTGGTCGCGCGGGCCGAAGTCGAGGCTGCGGCCGCCAGTTACCTGGTCTACTACCGGGCCCATCTCGAGGCCGAGGAAGGCAGGATGCTGCCGCGGGTCGCGGCCCTGCTCAGGGAGGCAGACTGGCAAGAGGTCGCCGAGGCGGTGACGCGCAAGTCGCGCGGCGATCCCTTGTTCGGGCCGGCGGCGGAAGAGCGCTTCCGCAGGTTGCGCCATGAAATAGAGCGCGAGGCGGCCGGCGCGGCCGCCTCGCGCTGACTGGCCATGCCTGCCGCCCCACCGGAATCGCCACTGGCGCAGGACGCGCATGCTGTGGCGCAGGTGCGCGAGGTCGGACTAGCCAATCCTTTCGTATGGCTGGCGCGGGGCCATGCGGACATGCGCGCCACCGGTTACGCGGGGTCCTTCTACGGCGCGCTGTTCGCGCTGATGGGGCTGGGCATCACAACCATCTACGAGGTCAAGTGGCAGCTGACGATGGGCCTGGTGGCGGGGTTCTTCCTGGTCGGGCCGTTCGTTTGCTGCGGCATTTACTGGTTGTCGCGCCAGGTCGCCGCCGGGGAGCGGCCGAGCCTCGTCGCCTCCCTGACCTGCTGGCGCCGCAACCCGGCCGGCATCGGTTTCTTCGCCGCCATCATCACCTTCGCGATGATTGTCTGGGCGCGCGTGTCGGTGGTGATATTCGCGCTGTTCTCGGCGCGCGACTTCCCGACCCTGCAGGGGGTGCTCAAGCAGATCTTCGCCGCCACCAACCTGCCGTTCGTCGGCGTCTGGTTCGGCGTGGGTTTCGTGTTTGCCTCGCTGGTGTTCGCGGTGTCGGTGGTGTCGGTGCCGATGATGCTCGATCGCAACAGCGACACCATGATGTCGATATTCGCCAGCGTGAAGGTACTGTGGACCAACCCCGGCCCGCTCTACTTGTGGGCGGCCCTGATCGTGCTCATCATCGGCGCGAGCCTGGTGCTGGGCATGATTCCCCTGGTGGTGACCGCGCCGCTGATCGGGCATGCCACCTGGCACGCCTATCGTGACCTGATCGGTTGATGCAGCCGGCGCGCCTGGCCCCGCTTTGGGCTCTTTGACGGCGCCTGCGGCGCCGGTTAGGATGCGCCGTTACGGAAAGGTGCGGAGATCCTGGAGCGGACATGACCATGCATGTGCCACCGCAGATGATGATCAAGCGGCTGCAACACGCCGTTCTGCTGTTCGCTTCCGGCTTGGCCGCCGCGACGGGCGCAAACGCCGAATCCCGCCTCGAGCGCGGGCGCTATCTGATGCAGTCCATCGTGGCCTGCGGCAATTGCCACACCCCACAGGGACCCGACGGGCCGATGCCCGGCATGGAGCTCGCCGGCGGGCTGAAGATCGAGGACAAGCCCTTCACCGCAATTGCCTCCAACATCACGCCGAACCGTGAGACCGGCATCGGCAAGTGGACCGACGCGCAGATTGTCACCGCCATCCGCGAAGGCAGGCGGCCGGACGGGTCGATCATCGGTCCGCCGATGCCGATCGGCCTGTACCGCGGCATGTCGGACAACGACGCGCGCGCCATCGTGGCCTACCTGCGCAGCGTCAAGCCGGTCAAAAACCAGGTGGCCAAGTCCGAGTACCGCATCCCGCTGCCGCCCGGTTACGGCCCGCCGGTAGGCAAGGTGGCCGATGTGCCGCGCACCGACAAGCTGGCCTACGGCCGCTACCTCGCGGGGCCGCTCGGACACTGCGTGGAATGTCATTCTCCGGCCGGTCCCCAGGGGGCGCCGGACCTGGAAAACAGGCTCGGTGCGGGCGGCTTCAGCTTCTTCGGGCCCTGGGGCGTGAGTGTCTCGACCAACATCACGCCCGCCGGCCTGTCGAAATACTCGGATGGCGATCTCAAGAAGGTGATCACCACCGGCGTACGGCCCGACGGCAGCCGGCTCAAGCCGCCGATGGGCGTGGCTTACTATGCCCGGATGCGCCCGGCCGATCTCGACGCGCTCGTGGCGTACCTGCGCAGCCTGCCCGCCAAATAGTGGCTGCGCGAATCCGGGTGCAGCGCATCGATCCGGTGGCGCCGGCGGGGCTCTTTGGGGCGGTCGCCGCGTGCCACTGATTGACTGGTTTGTCCCGCCGCGGGCGCGCGCCGATGCCGCGCGCGAGCGCCGCTATCGCGGCGCGATCACCCTGCTGCTGGTGATGTCGGGCACCGTCGCGGTGCTGCTGCTTTTCTACCTGCTGGTGCGCAGCGCGCCGACCAGGCCCGAACTTGCGCTTTTCGCCACCTGCATGGTCATTCCGGTGTTCGGCGCACTGATGATCCGCGGCAGCGGCCGCATCCTCTACGGGCTTGTGCTGACCAATCTGGCCGCGATACTTCTCGTCGGGGTGTGGGCCTACCTGACCGGCGGCATTCTCTCGCCCGTGATGCCCTGGTTCCTGGCCAACCTGGCGCTCCTGGCGACCTTCGGCAACCTTCTGCTGCTGGGCGTGGTCGGCGGCGCACTGCTGCTGACCATCAGCGTGCTCTATTACGGGTCCATCCGCGGCTGGTTGCCCGCGAGCCTGGTGACGCCGGCGCTTGCGCATGAATTCGTGCTCCTGGCGATGCTGTCGGCGATCGTCGTGGTGGTGTTCGCCGCCGCCTCGGTCATGCGCGAGCGCGCAGCCGTCGAAGCGCGCCTGCGCGATGCCCGCGACGCGGCCGAATCTGCCAATCGCGCCAAGTCGGCATTCCTGTCCTCGGTGAGCCACGAGCTGCGCACGCCCCTGGCGACGGTGATCGGCTTCGCCGAGGTGCTCAAGTTCGACGACAAGGCGCCGCTCTCGGCAAGCCAGGCGATGCATATCGATAACATTCTCATCGCCGGCGACCACCTGCTGGCGCTGGTCAATCAGGTCATCGAGATGAGCCGCATCGAGGCTGGCGAAGTGGAAATGCGCTTCGAGGATGTGCGCGCGGCGGAACTGATCGATGCGTGCGTGGCGATGATGGCGCTGCCGGCCGCCGAGCGCGGCGTGACCCTGAACAACCGGGCGCACGAGAGCGCCGGCGTGATCTTGCGTGCCGATCCCACCCGGCTCAAGCAGGTGATGCTCAACCTGCTGTCCAATGCCGTGAAGTTCAACCGCGACCTGGGCAGCGTCACGGTGGAAGTCCGGCGGGGCGGGGACGGCAGGGTGCGCATCCTGGTAGCCGATACGGGCCGCGGGATTTCGGCCGCGCGCCGGCACGAGTTGTTCCAGTCCTTTTCCCGCCTTGGCGTCGAGTCCGGCGGCATACCCGGGGGCGGGCTGGGACTGGCGATTTCGGGCCGGCTCGTGCAGATGATGCAGGGGCGCATCGGCTGCGAATCGACCGAGGGCCAGGGCAGCACCTTCTGGGTCGAGTTGCCCTCGGCGTCCTGAAGCGCCACCCGGCTAGAGCGTGCCATCCGCCGCCAGGCGGCGGATGGTGCGGATGGCGTCGCGGTCGGCCTCGACATAGGCCTGCTTGACAAAGCCCTGCAGCATTTCGTCGGCCGGCGGGCTCCCCGCAGCCTGAAGGGTTTCGTACTCGAAGCGCACGAACAGTTGCTCGCTGTCGGGCGTCTCGATGGTGGTCACCAGGGTGGCGGCCGGCACGTCGCCTGAGGCCTCGATGTCCTGGCGCAAGCGGCCCGGCGGCATGAAGGTGATCCGGTCGCGGATCACGGCCCGGCCGAAGACCAGTTCACGGCTGATCGATCGGGCGTCTCGCCCGAGGATCCTGAAGCCGTCCAGCGCATACACGAACAGCAGCGGATTCTCGGCCTTCAGTTGCAGTCCGCGCCAGACTTGCTCGCGGGTCAGGGGGTCGATCAACGGAATCAGGGGATCGTTAACCTGGATGAGGTGCTGGAATTTCAAGGCGCGCGCGACGGACGGTTTCGGGGGCCCGGACGGCGGTTTCGACCAGCGTCGCGGGTGGGCAAGCGTACCGCAAAGCGGCGATGTGCGCCTTTCAGCCTCGGTCAGTATGGCGCAATGCGCGAAAAGCGGGGCGAAACGGCTTCATTCACGGGGATGCGTTGCGGCCTTCCTGCCTAAACTCAGTGCACCCGAAAAACCGTTTTTGGCTGTTTATCCGCCTACACCGCACCAGGGAGCCATCGTCATGCGAGTCAACATGCCGGTCACCAATCGCGAACGCCTGCTCGAACCGGGCAAGCCGATTGTCACGAAGACCGATCTCGACGGAAAGATCGTCTACGCCAACGAGTCTTTCGTCGCCATGAGCGGCTTCACGCGCGAAGAACTGATCGGTTCGGATCACAACATCGTGCGTCATCCCGACATGCCGCCGGCGGCCTTCGAGGATCTCTGGCGCACCGTGCGCGCCGGCCAGCCGTGGCGCGGCCTGGTCAAGAACCGCTGCAAGAACGGGGACTACTACTGGGTGGAAGCCTACGTGACCCCGATTCTGGTCGATGGCCGGACCACCGGCTACATGTCCGTGCGCAACACGCCGGCGCGTGCCGATGTTGAGGCCGCCGAGGAACTGTATGCCGGCATCCGCACCAACTCGCGCAAGATGCCGCAGACCCCGCTGTTCGCGGCGCGGGCCAACCTGGGCGCCCGGATGGCGCTGGGCGTGGCCGGTCTGGCCGCCCTGGCGTTGATCCCGGCGGTCGCAGACCTTTCGCGCTGGTGGACCCTGTCGACCCTGCCGGCGGGCCTTGCGCTGCTGCTCTGGCTGCGCGCCGCGGTGCTGCTGCCCATCGAGCGTGCCAATCAGGCCATCGCGCTGCTCGCCGAGGGCAAGCTGCAGCACGGCATCTCCGGCCATTCGCCCGGCGCGCTGGGCGGCCTGCTCACGCGCATGGAATCCCTACGCATCCATCTGCGCGCCACCTTCAGCGATGTCCTCATCGGCAGCCGCGCGGTCGAGGAGAGCGCGCGTGTGGTCGATGCGGAAATCCGCGGCCTGGTCGGCGAAGCGGAGCAGCAGGTCGAGCGCGTCATGCAGATTGCTGCGGCCATGGAGCAGATGAGCGTATCGATCAGCGAGATCAGCGAGCACACGAAAGAGAGCCTCGCCACCAGCGAGCAGTCGCGCCAGACGGTCGACGCCAGCAGCGCGCGCATGGATGACAGCATCGCCAGGACGCAGAAGATCGTAGCCGTGGTCGACCAGTCCGGCCGCCAGATGGACATGCTGGCGGCCGCCGTGGCGCGCATCGGCAACGTGACCGACACCATCCGCGAGGTGGCCGATCGCACCAACCTGCTTGCGCTCAATGCGGCCATCGAGGCGGCCCGTGCGGGCGAGGAGGGCCGCGGCTTCGCGGTCGTCGCCGACGAAGTGCGCAAGCTGGCCGAGCAGACCGCCGCATCGACGGTGGAAATCGCCAAGACGGTCGAGAACATCCGCGAAGTGGCCGGCGTCACCGACCAGACCATGAAGTCGGCAGCCGGCGAGGTCGCGGAGAGCAGCACCGCCATCCAGGGCGCGAAGGAGGCGCTCGACCGCATCCGCAGTTCGAGCGACCGGGTCGTGGTAGCGTCGCGGGAAATCTCCGAGATGCTGCGCCAGCAATCTTCCGCCTCACACGAAGTGGCGTCGAACATGGAGAAGATCTCGGCCGCGATCGACCGCGCCAATCACGGCTTGTCCGCCGTGGGCGGCACCTCCTCGCGCCTGAAGGGGACGGCGGGCGAATTGCGCGAACTGGTACGCCACCTCGAGGCCTCGCTCAAGTGAGCCGGCGGGGCGGCCAGGCGGGCGGTCACGCGGCCTTCTTGTGCTCCGGTTTGATGGTCCAGAGGAACGCCCGACGGTAGCGGGTGGGCACGTCGAAGACGCGGTCCGGCACCCAGTCGCCCATGTCGAAGGCGTTTGATACGACCCGCGCGCCTACCGCCAGTTCCTTCCATAGCTTGGGGCGAAGCCTCAGATTGAGTTCCGGCAGCAGGTAGAGGGTCACCACCGAGGCCGGTCCCATGTCGACGGTGAACAGGTCGCGGCCCTCGAAGCGCACGCGCGTGTCGACACGCTCGGCCAGCGCATTGGCGGTGGCCCACTCGAGCAGCTTGTAGTTGAGGTCGACGCCCACGCCCATGGCGCCGCGCCGCGCGGCAGCCACCACGAAGCGCCCGTCTCCGCAGCCCAGGTCGTACACCACATCTCTTGCGCCGACGTTGGCGGCCGCCACCAGGGTGTCGACCACCCCCAGCGGCGTGGGCTCATAGACCACGTCCGCGGTGCGCGGCGGCACGCATGGCGGCTGGTTGGCTTGCGCACCGGCGCGGCCGGCGGCCAGGGCCGCCAGCGGCGCGGCGGCGGCAATGAAGGTGCGGCGTTTCACGGAGGCATGCATGGAATGGGTGGCGCCTAGGTCGCGGTCTTGTCTTCGGGCTTGACGGTATAGAGGTAGGCATTCAGGTAGCGGGTCGGCACGTCGATTACCCGGTCCGGCTTCCAGCCCGGCACCTCGAAGCCGTTGGCGACCACCCGCGCACCCACCTTCAGCTCGCGGAAGAGCTTGGGCCGCAGCCGGCGATTCATCTCCGGCAGAATGTACAGGGCGATCACGCTGGCGGCGGAGAGATCGGTCAGGAACAGGTCCTGATTCCAGATCTTCACCCGTTCGCCGACCCGCTCCGCCAGCACGTTGGCCTGCGCCCATTCGACCAGATGCGGGTCGATCTCGATGCCGACGCCGCTGGCGCCGCGCCGGGCCGCGGCCACGACGATGCGTCCATCGCCGCATCCCAGGTCGTAGACGACGTCGCCGGTCCCGACCCGCGCCAGGTCGAGCATGGTTTCCACCACGCCGCGCGGGGTGGGCTCGTAGACGACGTCGGCCGTGCGGATATACGCGCACGGCGGCAGGTCGGTGGACTGCGCGGCGGCGGTGCCGGCGAAACCCAGGCCGGATGCTGCGACGAACTGGCGACGGTTCATGGCAAGGCTCGCGTGGAAGAACCATGAATTACAGCATGCGGCACCCCGCAGCGCCAGCGTAAAATGCGGACGCATGCATCGCATCGTCCTTTCAACCCTCAACGCGCGCTATTCGCACGCGTCGCTCGGCTTGCGCTGCCTGCGCGCCAACATGGGCGAACTGCGCGACCACACGCATATCCTCGAGATGGTCACCGGCGTGAGGACCGAGTCGGCCGTGGAACGTCTGCTCGCGCTGCAGCCGGCCGTCATCGGCTTCGGCGTCTACATCTGGAATGTCGAGGACATCACGCGCATCGTCGCGATGCTCAAGACGTTGGCCCCGGAGATCGTGGTGGTGCTGGGCGGGCCGGAGGTGAGTTTCGAGACCGCAAACCAGCGCATCTGCGCATTGGCCGACTACGTCGTGACCGGCTGGGGCGAGGTGACCTTCGCGGCGCTCGTCCGGCAGATTCTGGACGGCCCCGGATCGCTGATGAAGGTGCATGCCGGGGTGCAGCCGCCCCTGCGCGATCTGGCGCTGCCCTATGGCGAGTACGGCGACGAAGACATCGCCAGGCGCCACCTTTATGTCGAGGCCTCCCGCGGCTGCCCGTTCAAGTGCGAGTTCTGCCTGTCTGCGCTCGACAAGACCGCGTGGCCGTTCGACCTGGCGCGCTTTCTCGGCGCGATGGAGGCCCTGTGGAATCGCGGCGCGCGGGCTTTCAGGTTCGTTGACCGCACCTTCAATCTCAATGTCGCGACCAGCCTTTCGATCCTCGAGTTCTTTCTGGCGCGCCTCGAGGCCGACCCGACCGACCCGTGCTTCGTGCATTTCGAGGTGGTCCCCGACCATCTCCCAGATGCGCTCAAGGACGCCATCCGCCGTTTCCCGCCGGGATCACTGCAACTGGAACTCGGCATACAAAGCTTCAATCCCGAGGTGCAGAAGCGGGTCTCGCGCCGCCAGGACAACGAGCGGGCCTGCGCGAACCTGGGCTGGCTGCGCCGGGAGTCCGGAGCGCACCTGCATGTCGACCTGATCGCCGGCCTGCCGGGCGAGACCCTCGAGAGCTTTGCCGCCGGATTCGACCGGCTCATCTCGCTTCTGCCGCACGAGATCCAGTTCGGCATCCTCAAGCGCCTGCGCGGCACCCCGATCATCCGCCATACCGAGGCGCACCGGATGCGCTACAACCCCGACCCGCCCTATAACATCCTGGCAACCGACGTGATCGATTTTTCGACCATGCAGCGGCTGGCGCGCTTCGCGCGCTACTGGGACATGGTGGCCAATTCGGGGCGCTTCCAGGACACTTTGCCGATGCTGCTGTCGACCGATGCCGACGGGTCGCCCTTCGCCGGCTTCATGGCGCTGTCGGACTGGCTTTACCTGAAGGCGGGCCAGACCCATCAAGTGGCGATGGAGCGCCTGTTCGACCTGCTGCACACCTATCTCCTGGGGCCGTGCGCGCTGGAGCGCGCAACGGTGGAGGCGGCGCTTTCCGCCGACTATGCGCGCAGCGGCGGACGCGGCAAGCCGGCGTTCATCGACAGGATCCCGCCTGAGAGCGGCGGACGCCGCGGCGCCGGTCGCGCGGTGGGCGTGCGCACCCCCGCGCGGCAGGCCCGTCATCTCGCGGCGTGAGTCGCTGAAGGCGGCGGCCAGGCATGCTTGTTTCCGTGTAACGAGTGAGTCTTTCGAGGGACACAACCATAATGAAATGCGTGATTGCAGGAGCGGGCGTGGCGGGTTGCATCGTCGCGCGCGCGTTGAGCCGGGTGCCGGGCATCGAGGTCATCTGCCTGGAGCAGGTCGAGGCCAGCGATCATTCGGAATCCGGTACGGGGCTCAATGTGGGCCCAAACGCGGTCAAGGCCCTGCTCCGGCACGACCCGCAGCTGCACGACGCGGTGCAGGCCAGGAGCCTGCCGTGGAAATCGTGGCGCATCTCCCTGACCGATGGCACCGAACTGTTCAACCTGCCGCTGATGCAGGTGGCCGACAATCTCGGCATCCGCATCCGCTGGTCCGAGTTGTATGCCGCCCTGCGCGGCGAAGCCCGCGGCCTGATCCGCTACGGCGCGAGGGTATCGTCGGTCGCCTACATGGCGGGCGACCCGGCGCGCCTGGCCGTCGATTACGTCCGGGACGGGGTTGCGTACCACGTCGAGGACGTCGACCTGCTGGTGGCCGGCGACGGGCGTTATTCCCTCACGCGCGAGCGGCTCGCCGGCACGCCCGTCATGCGCCAGCACGGCGTGGTGATCTACCGCCTGCTGGTACCGGATACCGCGGGCGGCCTGATCGACGACTATGAACAATGGTTCAACGGGCCCAACCGCCTGTTGGCGTTCCGCGTACCGGGTGAGGCGATCTACATCGCGGGCACCTTCCCGATCCCGCCTGGGGCCGAGGTGCCGCAGGCGGCCAAGAACGCCGACCACCTGCGCACCCTGTACACGCCTTCCGGAGGCATGCCTTCAGCGCAGTGCGCCTGGCTGATCGACCAGGTGTGCGGCAATGTGGCGTCGATTCACTGGGCGCGGCTGCAGGAATCGCCACCGCTCTACAGCGACGAGCGCGGGCATGTGCTCTACCTCGGGGATGCGGCGCACGGCATGGTGCCGACGCTGGGCCAGGGGGCGACCCAGGCCATCGAGGACGCCTGCGTGGCCGCCGACCTGCTGGTCAGGCATTGCGCGGGCGGCGGCGCCTCCGGCGCGGACATGCCCGCGGTGCTGCAGGAGTTCGTGCGCCTGCGCCAGGAGCGGGTGCGCTTCGTGATGGATTTTTCGCGCGAGGCCAGCGACACGCTCGAGGCGGGCGCCGATCCGGTGGCGGGCGCGCGGAAAAAGCTCGAGGCGCCCTTCCAGCAGAAGCTCGCGCGCCTGTACCGCGACGTCACCCGGGTCTGAGCGCACATGCGCGCCACCGTGCATCGCTTCACCATGCGCGACCCGGGCGACGTGTCGCAGCTGGCGGCGGCCATTCAAGGCGGCGAGGTCAATCCGGCGCACATCGTGGCCTTCATCGGCAAGACCGAGGGCAACGGCCTGGTCAACGACTACACGCGCGGCTTCCTGGTGCAATCCCTCAAGCTGCTGCTGGCCGAGGCGCTATGCACCACGCAGGACGCGGTCGCCCGGTCGGTGATTTTCATCTTCTCCGGCGGCACCGAGGGCGTGCTGACGCCGCACTACACGGTGTTTTGCGTCGACGGCGATGCGCCGGCGGCAGCGGGCGGCCCGAAGCGCCTGGCCATCGGCCGGGCCTTCACGCCGGTGCCGCTGCCGGAGGAGATCGGCACGCGCGCGCAGGTGAACATGGTGGCGGATGCCGTGCGGCGGGCGATGCGCGACGCCGGTATCGCCGATCCCGCCGATGTCCATTTCGTGCAGGTCAAGGGCGGTTGCGTCACCACCGATGCGGCGCAGACCGCGCTGGCGCGCGGCGCGAAGCTCGTCAGCGGCGATCCCAACAAGTCGATGGCCTTTAGCCGCGTGGCGGGTGCGTTCGGCGTGATGCAGGGGTTGGGCGAGATCGCGGCCGATGCGGTCGACGAGGCCGACTTCTTCGCGCGGCCCGAGATATGGAGCGGCCGCGCCAGCATCTCCTCGGGCATCGAGGTGGCGGAAAACGAGGTGGTGGTGTTCGGCAATGCCGCCGGCTGGTCCAGCGGGTTCGTCATCGCGCATCACACCATGGACGATGCGCTCGACATCAACGGCATCTATGCCTGCCTGGACGAACTCGGGATCGCCGCGCGCGGCGACAACCGTGCGTCCGGCATGGAGCGCATTGCCTGCGCCCTGGTGAAGTGCGAGCCGGATGCGCGTGGCCAGGTACGCGGCCGGCGCCACACCATGTGGCAGGACGGCGACATCAACGCGCAGCGCCACATCCGCGGCGCGGTCGGCGGCCTGGTGGCCGGGGTGCTGGGCGACACGCGCATCTTCGTTTCCGGGGGCGCCGAGCACCAGGGGCCGCCGGGCGGCGGCCTGATCGCCCTGATCGCCCGGACGGACTGAGCGGGCCGGCCGGCGGCGATTTGCGCGAAAATGCCGGGCCGGGCCGAGTGTGGACGTGTTCGTCGCATGCCCGGTTCCCGCCGATGATTCCCTTTCCCTCCAAGAGACAAACCGCATGCCGCACATTCCCGCTTCATCCGCCCTCAAAGACCTGCGCATCCTCGACCTCACGCGCGTGCGGGCCGGCCCCACTTGCGTAAAGCAGTTTGCCGACTTCGGCGCCGATGTCATCAAGATCGAGTCGCCGGAACCCGACACCATGAGCGGACCGCGGCACGGCTTCGACATGCAGAACCTGCATCGCAACAAGCGCTCGCTCACCCTCGACATGAAGGCGCCTGACGGCAGGGAAATCCTTTTCAAGCTGGTCAAGACGGCCGATGTGGTGGTGGAGAATTTCCGCCCCGACGTGAAGTTCCGCCTCGGCATCGACTACGAATCCCTGCGCGCGGTAAACAAGCGCATCATCCTCGCCTCGATTTCCGGCTTCGGCCAGGACGGGCCCTACGGCACCCGGCCGGGCTTCGACCAGATCGCGCAGGGCATGGGCGGTTTCATGTCGGTGACCGGCTTTCCCGGCGGCGGCCCGGTGCGCGCCGGCACGGCGATCGCCGACCTCTCCGGCGGCATGTTCGCCGCCCTCGGCATCTTCACCGCCCTGTGGGAGCGCCAGACATCGGGCGAAGGCCAGTGGGTGCAGTCAAGCCTGCTCATGTCGCAGATCGCGCTGATGGACTTCCAGGCGGCGCGCTACCTGATGAAGGGCGAAGTTCCCGGGCAGGCGGGCAACGACCATCCCACTTCAATGCCCACCTCGGCTTACAAGACCAAGGACGGCTACGTCAACATCGCCGCCTCCGGCCAGGTGATGTGGAAGCGCCTGTCGGAGGTGATGGGGCGTCCGGAACTGTTCAGCCAGGACGAGTTCAAGGATGAACCTTCGCGCTCGAAGAACCGCGTGGCGTTGAACGAGGAAATCACCAAGGCGACCGTCACCCGCAATACCGCCGAGTGGGTCGAAGTCCTGAACGAGGCCGGCGTGCCGTGCGGCCCGATCTACACCGTCGACCAGGTATTCGCCGATCCGCAGGTCAAGCACCTCGGTGCCGCCGCGCCGGTGCAGCACCCCGCACTGGGCGAGATCAGGATCGTCAACCAGGCGGTCAAGCTGTCACGCACGCCGGCGACGATGGCCCGCGCCACGCCGGAGCACAGCGAGCATACGGCGGAGATCTTGAAGGAGATCGGCTACAGCGACGCGCAGATCGAGGACCTGAAGGCGCGCAAGGTGGTTTGACGCGAGGCGGGTGCCGGCGTGGCGGTGCCGGCCCCCCTCATGCCGTCAGGCGAAAAAGCCTGCCATCCACTCCCGGCAGGTCAGCGCAGGGTCTTCGCCTGCATCGATGGTGGCGCGCAGCCGCACCACCGCGGGCGCCAGTCCCGGGGCGTCACGTTCGGCCAGTTCGCCGATCTTGCGCAGCACACGATTGGCGTCCAGAGGCCGCGCCGGGCTGCCCAGCGCCGCTTCGCACTCGGCTGTGAGCGTGCTGCCATCCTCCAGTTCCAGCGTGACACGGGCCGGCCTGTCGAGCGGCCAGGGTTTGACCATCGGCAACTGCGCCATGCGTATGCGCTTGCGCAATTCGATGATGGCCGCATCGCGCAAGCTCGGATCGAGAAAGTTGCCGGGCGCGGCGGCGCCGTGCGCGATGGTGGCGGCCAGCGCATGCTGGATCGAGAACTTCGCTCCCAGCGTGGTTTGCGGCGCAGGGTTGTCGAAGTTCATCGCCATGGCCGAGCCTTCCATGAGCACGCCTTTGACCTGGCCGCCCCCGCGCAGGTCGGGGCGTGCGGCAAACAAAGACTCGATGGCTTCCATCGCCGCGTGCGAGTGATGGCAGGCGCCGTAGAGCTTGTGGTAGCCGTCGCAGATCGTCCAGTCGCTGCCCAGGCCATCGGTCAGTTCGGCGGGCTTGGCCGGCGCGCCCAGGCCGCGCGTATACACGTCATACGGGCCCGCTGGCGTGCCGGCGATACCCAGGCGGGCCATGTCGCACGCGAACTGCCCCAGCCAGGCCCCGGCGGCGGGCCAGGCATTGCGCACCAGCGCGCCCTCGATCGGATGGCTGTAGGGGCCGGGGCTCACCATCGTGGCCGCCGCGGTCAGGGCGCGCAGCAGCCGGGCGGCGTCGTAGCCGCGCAGCAGGGCCAAACCCGCGGCCGCGCACACCACGTTGTAGACGCCGTGCGGATGCAGGCGCGGCAGGGTGCCGGGCCAGGCGCGCGCGAAGCGCGTGCCGATCTCGTAGGCGCCCACCACCGCGCGCAGGGTCTGGGCCATGGAAAGATTGCCGGCTTCGGCGGCGGCGAGGATCAACGGCTGGCTGAGCGCACCGGGATGCACGGCGGTGCGCGTGTAGCCATCGTCGAGTTCGTTCCAGGTGCCGGACAGGCCGTTGCCGACGGCGGCGTCGATCATGGCGACCTTCGGCGCACCGGCGCGCAGCAGCGTGGCCTGCGGAGCGGTCTTGTCGGCCATGAGTTGCTCGTGATAGGCGCGCAGTTCGGGCTCGTCGGCGGCTGACAGCGCGGCGGCGATGTTGTCACCCAGGATCAGCACGGCCTGCGCATGCACGCGCGCCGGAATGTTCTCGTAGGTGAGGCCGGCGGCCCAATCGCACAGCGCGCGCAGTCCGGCTTCGACCTGCGCCTTTGTCTCGGCTTCGTTGCCGGCTGGCGTCATGCGGGCGCTCCGGCCGGGGGGCGTCGAGGCCGCCGCGTCATGCCGCCGCCTTCGTCTTCGCCTGCTGGATCGCGCGCCATACCTTGTTTGGCGTGAACGGCATTTCCAGGCCGGTTACGCCGAAGGGCTCGAGCGCGTCGCGCATGGCGCTGGTGATCGAGGCCGGCGCGCCGATGGTGCCTGATTCGCCGCAGCCCTTCACGCCCAGCGGGTTGTGCGTGCAGGGCTGGCTTTCATCGGTTTCCGAAATGAAGCTGGGCAGCGTGTCGGCGCGCGGCAGGGTGTAGTCCATGAACGAGCCGGTGTAGAGCTGGCCGCTTTCGCGGTCGTAGACGGCCTCCTCGAACATCGCTTGTCCAATCCCCTGGGCGATGGCGCCGTGCACCTGGCCGTCGACCACCATCGGGTTGATGACCGTGCCGATGTCGTCGACGCCGATGTAGGAGATGATGCGCGTCACGCCGGTGGCCGGGTCGATTTCGACCTCACAGGCCTGCGCGCCGTTGGACCAGGTCAGATTGGTCGGGTCGAAAAACGCGTTTTCGTGCAGCACCGGTTCCATGCCGGGTGGCAGATTGTGCGCATAGGTGACGGCGCGCGATACCTCGGGCCAGGTGACCTTGCGGTCCGTTCCGGCGACCCGGAACTCGCCCAGCCCGTTGACCACCTTGTGCTCGATGTCGGCTTCCGCGGCTTCGAGCATGTGCGCGGCGAGCTTCCTGGCCTTGACCAGGATCTTTTCCGCGGCCATGTAGATGGCCGAGCCGGCAATCACCATCGAGCGCGAGCCGAAGGTGCCGGTGCCGTATGGCACGCGGCCGGTGTCGCCTTCGACCAGTTCGATCATCGAAAGCGGCACGCCGATGCGCGAGGCCAGCACCTGCGGAAAGGTGGTGGCGTGCGCCTGGCCGTGACTGTGGGTGCCGCACATCACCAGAAGGCTGCCGTCGGCGGCGACGCGGATGTCGGCCGAATCGAAGAATCCGGCGCGCGCGCCGAACATGCCTGCGTACTTGGAGGGCGCCACGCCCGAGCTTTCGACGAAGTAGGCGATGCCGAAGCCGCGGATCAGGCCTTTTTTGGCCGCCTCGGCGCGGCGCGCGGGAAATCCCGCATAGTCGCCCAGAACCAGCGCGCGCTCGAACAGGCGGATGAAGTCGCCGGTGTCATAGGTCGGTCCGACCGGCGTGGCGTAGGGCATCGCGCCGACGGGAATGAAGTTGCGGCGCCGCAGTTCGATGCGGTCGATCCCGGTTTGCCGCGCCGCTTCCTCGACCAGGCGTTCCAGCACGAAGCAGGCCTCGGGCCTGCCCGCACCCCGGTAGGCATCGGTGGGCACCGTGTTGGTGAATGTGGCGCGCACCTCGGCGAATATCGCGGGGATGCGGTACGGACCGGAGAGCACCGCGGTGTATACGGTGGTGGGAACGGCCGCTCCCACCGTGGAAACATAGGCGCCCACCGCAGCCAGGGTCGAGACGCGCAGGCCGAGGAACTTGCCGTCTGCGTCGAGCGCCAGCTCGGCATGCGTCGCGTGGTCGCGCGCGTGGTAGTCGCTGACGAAGGCTTCGCTGCGGGTCGAGACCCATTTGAGCGGCCGCTCCAGCTTGCGCGCTGCCCAGGCCAGCACGATTTCCTCCGGATAATGCTTGCCCTTGGTCCCGAAACCGCCGCCCACATCGGGGGCGATCACCCGCACCGCGTTCTCGGGAAGATCCAGTTGTTCGGAGACGAACTTACGGATGTGATGCGGCACCTGGGTGGCCGACCAGATGGTCACGGCATGGCCGTCGAGGCCGCGCGTGGCCGAGGCCGACGCGATGACCGCGCGCGGTTCGAGCGCCGCGCAGATGATGCGGTGGTTGATGATTTCGACCGACACCTTGTGTGCCGCGCGCGCGAAGGCCTCGTCGACCGGCGCCTTGGTGCCGCGCTGGAAGCGCACGCACAGGTTGCCGGGCGCCTCCGCGTGCAACTGCGGCGCGTCCTCCTTGGCGGCGTCGCGCACATCGACGGTTGCCGGCAGCGGCTCCCAGTCGACCTCCACCTTCTCGGCCCCGTCGAGCGCCTGGTGGCGGGTGGTGGCCACCACTAGCGCCACGGCTTCGCCGACATGGCGCGCCGTGCCGCGCGAAAGCGCCCAGCGCGGCGGCTCGTTCATGACCTTGCCGTCCACACCCGGAATCTGCCACAGCGGCACCATCGGGCCGACCCGGTCGGCGGCCATGTCCGCGCCGGTGTAGACGGCCACCACGCCAGGGGATGCGAGCGCGGCGGTGCTGTCGATGCCGCGGATGCGCGCGTGGGCGTGCGGCGAGCGCACGAAGGCGCAATGCAGTTCGCCCTCGAGCACGATGTCGGACACATACTGGCCGCGTCCGGTCAAGAAGCGGCGGTCTTCACGGCGCAGTACGGGTGCGCCGATTCCTTCTGGATGCATGGTGTTCCCCATGGAGAAAAGCGGTGGGCGGTAGGCAGATGGCAGCGTACGCAAGGCTATATGGCCCGGCTTGCGGAGGCTGCCCGGGACACACGACAAAACTAATTCAGTTTAATGCACGCCGCGATCAAATGGCAAAGCGCGCCGCAAATGCCGCCATGGGCAGACTCCGGGGCTCGCGGGTCGGTGCGGGCATTGTCAGGAAGGGTATCTCGGCGAAGTTGGCCTGAACATTGCTAACCGAGTGATGTCGAGTGCGCAGCGGGACCTAGGGGATTTCCCGATGTCCGGCATGCGTTTTTAGGCTGCCTTGCTGTGGTATCTTGGATCAACTGTCATGTCCGGACAAATGGACGGACGCAAAGCCCCGTAACCCCACTTTTCCAACCGACATCCAACAGAGGAGCGTCATGCGTAGCTTGAAACTCATTGCAGCCACCACGGTCCTGGCCGGCATCAGCGCCTTCGGTCCCGCCGCACAGGCGCAGGACAAAGTGAAGATGGGCCTGTTCATCGCTTCTTCAGCCATGCCTTACTTCATCGCCAAGGAGCGCGGCTACTTCGCAGCCGAGAATCTCGACGTCGAAGGCATTCCGCTGGCGACGCACCCGCTCATCGTGCAGGGCCTGGTCAAGGGCGATCTCGATACGGCTTCCAACCTGCTGTCGCTGGAAGGTGCCAACATCAACGCGCTGCGCCCGAACACGCTTCAGTACTTCTCCATCAACTGCCAGAACGTCAAGTACCAGCTCGAGGCCTATGTGGTGCCGGCATCGAACACCACCATCAAGACCCTGGCCGACCTGAAGGGCAAGCGCATCATGTCCGCGCCCGGTCCGGGCAACCTGTTCGTCGCCAAGGGCGTGCTCAAGGCGGTGGGGCTGGAGGAGAAGGACTACTCCATGCAGGAGCAGCAGATGAGCGTGCACATCGGCGGCCTGCAGGGCGGCCAGTTCGATGCCGCCTACACGCTCGAGCCCATCGTCAGCATGATGGTGGCGCAGGGCATCGGCCGCAAGCTCGAAGGCGGGTTGATCGCCAAGTACATGCTGGGCCGGCCCGACGCCTGCGCCGTGCTCGCCGGGGGCGTGATGAGCGTCAAGTTCATGCAGGAGCGTCCGCAGGTCGCCGAGCGCCTGGCGCGCGCCTGGGCCAAGGCGCTCAATGACGGCAACAACGACCCGAAGGCGCGCGAACTTCTCGTCAAGCACATGAACACCTCCCCGGCGGTTGCGCCGACGGTGCCGCTGTCGTACTACAACATGGTGCGTGACCTGAAGCCCGCCGAGATCGCCGATTTCCAGAACCTGGTCGACCAGGCAACCGCATCCGGGCTGGTCAAGTCGAAGATCGATGTCAGGACCATGCTCAAGACCTATTGATCGGACCCTGTCATCTTGAAAGATATATTGAGCGGTCGTTTCGCGAATGCCCTCACCCCGGCGGTGGGGGCGGTTGCGTTCATTTTCCTGTGGTGGCTGGCCGCCTGGCTGAAGGTGGTCGACCCGGTCCTGCTGCCGTCTCCGCAGGCATCGGCCAAGGCCATCTGGGACGGGTTCGTCGGGGGCAACCTGATCAAGGACCTCATCATCACCGTGCGCAGGACGCTTTTGGCCTTCGGCATCGCAGTGGTGATATGCGTTCCGCTTGGCCTGATGCTGGGTTCGTCGGTGCGCCTGTATCGCTCCTTCGAGTTCGTCATTGACTTCTTCCGCTCGACGCCGGCCTCGGCCCTGTTCCCGCTGTTCCTAGTCATCCTCGGGGTCGGGGAGAGCACCAAGGTGGCGGTTGCTGCTTTCGGTGCTGGCCTGCTCATCCTGTTCAACACGGCGTATGGCGTGATGAACGCGCGCAAGACACGGCAGGCGGCGGCGCGCGTGATGGGTGCATCGCCGTTGCGGGTGATGACGGGAGTGACCCTGCTCGAGTCGCTCCCGCAAACCTTCGTTGGCATGCGCTCCGGGGTATCGTTCGCCCTGGTTATCGTGATCGTGGCCGAGATGTTCATCGGTTCGACCGACGGGCTCGGCCAGCGTGTCATCAACGCCCAGATGATTTTCAACATGCCTGAAATGTATGCAACGATTTTCGGCGCAGGGGTGCTGGGCTATGGCCTGAACCTGATCTTCATCCTGATCGAGCGCCGCTTCATCCACTGGGGCGGCAAATGAACGCACCCGAAACCGTCGGAGCGGCGATGCTGAAGCGTACCGCGCCGGACACGCACATCACGATTCGCGGCCTGACCAAGAGCTTCGCAGGCCATCCGCTCTACACCAACTTCGATCTTGACATACCCAAGGGGCAGATCACCTCGATCTTCGGTCCCAACGGCTGCGGCAAGTCGACCATGATCAACATGGTGGCGGGACTCCTGCCAATGGATGCCGGCGAAGCCCTGTTCGACGGCAAGACCCTGGCCCAGACCGTCATCGGCTATGTGTTCCAGAACTATCGCGACGCGCTGTTTCCCTGGAAGCGCGCGATCGACAACATCAAGTACCCCCTGCGCATCGCCGGCAAGTCCAAGGGCGAGTGCGATGCCCGCACGGAGGAACTGGTTCAGTCCTTCGACATCCGCTTCGACCTGAACCGCTACCCGTACGAACTGTCCGGCGGGCAGCAGCAGCTCGTATCGATCATGCGCTCGCTGGCCGTGCATCCCGAGGTGCTGTTCCTCGACGAGCCGTTCTCGGCGCTGGACTACGAGATGACGCTTTTCATGCGCGACAAGTTGCAGGACATTTTCGAAGCGACCAAGACGACCATGATCCTGGTGTCGCACGATCTGGACGAGGCCGTATATCTGGCCGATCAGGTGCTGATGCTGACACGCCGGCCCACCCGCATCGCTCAGGTGGTCCGTTTCGACGCGGCGCGGCCGCGGCATCCCGAGACCTTGACCTCCGACGCCTTCAACCGCGCCAAGGCGCAGTGCCTCGAGGTGTTCCAGCGCGAGGTGCGCACCAAGGACATCGCGACCTGATCGGCCGCGCCGGCATCAGCCGAAGCGCACGACCGCGCGCCCTCGGATGCCGCCGGCGATCACGTCCTCGCAATAGTCCTTGAGTCCGGCAAACGGGATCTCGAAGCAGATCCTGTCGAGATGGCGGGGGCGCAGGTCGCCGCCTTTGGCCATGCGCATCCAGCCGGTTTCGCGCCGCGCCACGGGATGGTTGGCGTTGATGCCGGCCAGTGACACCGAGCGCAGGATGAAAGGATAGATCGAGCTCGTGAAGGTCTCGCCCGCCGCGTTGCCGAACGCGCATACCACGCCGCGCTTTTTCATCGTGCGCAACAGGTCCGAAAGCGGCTTGCCGCCCACGGCGTCGATGGCGCCGGCCCAGCGCTGTTCGTCTAGCGGCTTGTCGCTCGTGGCAATCGCGTCGCGGCCGATCACTTCATGGGCGCCAATCGATTTCAGGTAGGCGGTTTCGCCTGACTTGCCGGTGGAGGCGACGACCGTATAACCCAGGCCCGAGAGCATGTCGATGGCGAAGCTGGAGCAGCCGCCGGTGGCGCCGGTAATCGCGACCGGGCCCTGGTCCGGCGTGACGCCGCGCCGCACCAGCTCTTCGACGGCCACCGCGGAGGTATAGGCGCCTATGCCCAACGCGACCACGTCGTAGGCGTCGAAGCCGGGCGGGATGCGGGCCACCCAGGCAGCCGGCACGCGCACCACCTCGGAGAAGGCGCCGTCATGGCGGATGCCGAACTCCTGGCCCCCCTGGACGGTCACCCGATCGCCTTCGCGGTAGTCGGGGCTGGCGGACGCGGCCACGACGCCGGACACCTCGATGCCGGGTATGCAGGGGAATCGCTTGATCACATTGCCGGCGCCGCTGACGGCGCGCGCGTCCTTGTAGTTGACCGCGGCGAATTGCGCGCGGATCACCACCTCGCCGGGGTCGAGGTCGTCGACGGATTGCTCCACCACGCGGCTGACGCGCCTGTTTCCTTCGCTGAAGAGGCGAACGGCGTTGAATTTCATCGGCTTTCCTTCACTGTCAGTTCTGTATCACCGCGCCGGCGGCGACGTGCTCGTCGATTTCCTCGCGCGAGAAGCCGAAGTCGGCGAGCACGGCGCGGCTGTGCTCGCCGATCATCGGCGGCGGCAGATGCACGCGCGCCTGGGCATCGCGGTCGCCCAGGGCGGCGCCGGGCATGCGCAGCGTGCCTGCCCTGGGGTGCCGCATCTCTACGATCACGCCGTTGTGCGCCAGCTGCGGCGAGGCCATCACCTCGCGGTAATCCGCGATCGGACCGCAGATGATGTCCGCCGCCTCCAGCCTGGACAGCCACTGTGCGGTGGTGCGCGTCGCGAGTCGGCTCGACACTTCCCGCATCAGCAGGTCGCGGTTGGCCACCCGCTGCGGGATGTCTGCGAACGCCGGCCGGTCAGCCATGGCGGGATCGCCCAACGCCTCGCAGAAGGCGCGCCAGCGGTCGTCGTGATAGGCGGCGATCATGATCCAGCCGTCGCTGGTCGGGTAGGCTTCATTCGGCGCGGAGTAGGGGGCGGCGCTGCCGGCCTTGGGCGGCACCTCGCCCGAGGACAGGTAGGAGGCCAGTGCCGACTGCTGCAGCATCAGGGCGCTGTTGTAGAGGCTCATGTCGAGATGCTGGCCGCGCCCGTGAGCGGGGCCGGGCATGTCGCGCACCCGCAAGGCGGCCAGCACCGCGGTGGCGGACAGGAAGCCGGTCACCATGTCCGCTGCCGGGATTTGCACCTTCATCGGTGGCGCATCCGGCGTGCCGACCTGGCTCATCAGCCCCGAGACCGCCTGGACGATACCGTCGACGCCCGGCTTGTCGCACCACGGGCCGGTCTGGCCATAGGCCGAGACCGAGCAGAACACCAGGCCGGGCGCCAGCGCCGACAGCGCGGCGTAACCGATGCCCAGCCTGTCCATTACCCCCGGCCGGAAGCTTTCGACGACCACGTCGGCGCGTGCGGCCATGCGCTGCACGATGCCCGCGCCTGCGGGCTTTTTCAGGTCGAGGGCGAGCGAGCGCTTGTTGCGGTTGAAGCTCATCGACACGACGGATTCGCCGCCTTGCCAAGGGGGGCCGAGCTTGCGGCCGATATCCCCGCCAGGCGACTCGATCTTGACGACCTGGGCGCCCAGGTCGCCCAGCAGCATGGCGCATTCCGGACCGGCCCCTACCTGGCTGAAATCCAGCACCCGTACGCCGGCAAGCGCCGCGTTGATCGAGGTCATCCGGCCACGCGTCTCACTCGATCTTCAGACCGATGTCCTTGACCGATTTCTGCCAGCGCGCGATGTCGCGCTTGATCAGGTCGGCCATCTGGTCGGCGTTCAGGTAGCTCACCTCGAAGCCCTGCCCGGTGAGGCGCTCGCGGATGTCCGGCACTGCAAGGGTGCGCGATACCTCGGCCGACAGGCGCGCCACCACATCCCGGGGCGTGGCGGCCGGCGCCAGTATCGAGTACCAGAGCGGCACTTCGAAACCCGGCAGCGCCGCCTCGGCGATAGTCGGCACGTTGGGCATCGCCGCCGAGCGCTTTGGCGTGGTGACGCCCAGGGCGCGCAGCTTGCCCGCCTTGACATGCGGTTCAAGCGAAGCCATGGTGCCGATCGCGGCCTGGACCTGGCCGCCCAGCAGATCCGCGATGGCGGGTGTGGTTCCCTTGTAGGGCACATGGGCGATCTGTACCCCGGCCGCATGGTTGAACACTTCGAAGGCGATATGCTGCGGCGTGCCATTGCCGGGTGTGCTGTGGTTGAGCTTGCCCGGGCCGGCCTTGGCCAGGGTGATGAATTCGCGCACGTTCTGCGCCGGCACCGCCGGATGGACCGCCAGCACCATCGGCACCGAGGCCACCAGCGCGACCGGTGCGAAATCCTTTTCGATGTCGAAGGGAAGTTTCGCGTACAGCCAGGGGTTGATGGTGATCTGGTTGGAGGCGATGACGATGGTGTAGCCATCCGCCGGCGCTTTGGCCGCGGCTTCGGTGCCGATGTTGCCACCCGCGCCCGCGCGGTTGTCGATGACCACCGGCTGGCCGAGGAACTCGGCCAGTTTCGGCGCCAGCGCGCGCGCCAGGATGTCGTTGCCGCCTCCCGGCGGGAAAGGTACGATGAAGCGGATCGGCTTGTCGGGATACTTCTGCGCGTGCGCGGCCGGCAGCGCCCCCGGCAGGACGGCCAGCGCGACGGCCGCCAGCAGCGCGCGCGCCGGCCCTGCGAGCATGCAGTCAATGGATGGCATGTGGATCTCCCTGGCGGCCGTCCGGCGCTATTTCCTGAAGCCCAGGATGCCCGAGGCGGTGGAACGGCTGTCGCGGCTGGCCCAGCGGCCGGTTTCGACGCGCATGTAGAAGTCCAGCACGGCCCGGTTGAAGGGTTCGGGATCCTCCAGGTTGATGGTGTGCCCGGCCTGCGGCAGGACCACCAGGCCCGAGGACGGGATCGCGCGCTTCATCAGGAGCGCCGGTTCCAGGCAGGGATCGTCCTCGTCGCCGGTGACGATCAGGGCGGGCGCGCTGATGCGCTTCATGTCCTCGGCCAATTCCCACAGCGAGGGGCGCTTCATCTGCACGCCGCGCATGGTGTTGGCCTGACCCTGCCAGTCATGCTCGCTGAGCTGCTGGGCGAACTCGGCCCAGCCGCGCGGGTCCTTGTTCTGGTACTGCACGCGGGTGGGACCGAGGGCGTACTGCTTGGCGGTCTCCGCGCCCTTCGCCTCGAACTGCTGGGCGGCGAACTCGCATTCCTTCTGGAATTTCTCCTTCTCGGAGGGCGCGGCGCCATAACCGCAGCCGGCGATGACCAGGGAGCGGACGCGCTCCGGGTAGGTGATGCCCACATGCAGGGTGGCGAAGCCGCCCATCGACAGGCCACACACGTGCGCGCGGTCGATCTTCAGGTGGTCGAGCACCGCGATGATGTCATCGCGCGCGTGCGCCTGCGAGTACATGGCGGGGTCGGCGGGAACGGCCGAGGGCTTGAAGCCGCGCGCGCTGTAGGTGATGCAACGGTAATAGCGCGAGAAATAGCGCATCTGCGCCTCCCAGCTGCGCCAGTCGCCGGCGAATTCATGGACGAAAATTAGCGGGCTTCCGCTGCCGGCTTCCTCGTAATAGAGGTTGACGCCGTCTTTGGTGGTTGCATGGGGCATGGCAGTTTCCAGTGTCGATTCGTGGATGTCGGGGATGGGTCGGCGCTGTGCGGTCCGGCCGAACCAGCACAACTTTACCCCGCCTGGCCCCAGCTCGAAAACGAGTTTGTCGTGGCGCGTTTCGGGTTATATTGCGAAGTCTTGAAGAGCGCCGATTCCGGCGCCTGTAGCCGGGAACGAAAGGAAAGGATTCTGCATGACTGTCCGGGTATCCATGCATGTCAACGGCAAGGCCGTCAGCCACGAAGTCGAGGAGCGCACACTCCTGGTGAGCTTCATACGCGACGTATTGCGGCTGACCGGCACCCATGTCGGGTGCGACACCGCCCAGTGCGGCGCCTGCACCGTGCATCTCGACGGCCGCGTGGTCAAGAGCTGCAACATCCTGGCCATGCAGGCCGAGGGCGCGCAGGTCACCACCATCGAAGGCATCGCCGCGCCCGATGGCACACTGCACCCGATGCAGGAGGCGTTCCGCCAGCATCACGGCCTGCAGTGCGGCTACTGCACGCCAGGTATGGTGATGAGCGCCATCGACCTGGTCAAGCACACGCCCAACCCCACCGAGGCGCAGATCCGCGAGCAGCTTGACGGCAATCTTTGCCGCTGCACCGGTTATCACAACATCGTCAAGTCGGTGCAGGCGGGCGCGTCCGCGACCGCCACCTGAGGACCCACGCATGTACGCATTCAAGTATCAGAAAGCCGCCTCGGTCGCCGATGCCGCGGCCATGCTGTCGGCACGCCCCGAAGCGAAGCTGATGTCGGGCGGGCAGAGCCTGGTCGCGGCGATGAAGCTGCGCCTGTCCGATCCTGGCGAGATCATCGATCTGGGCGCGATTCCGGAACTGGCGGGCATTACCGTATCCGGCAGGACCGTGACCGTCGGCGCCATGACTCGCCATGCGGCGGTGGCAGCCTCTGCCGAATTGCGCGCGGCCATTCCGGCCCTGGCCTCCCTGGCCGGCGGCATCGCCGACCGCATGGTGCGCAACATGGGCACCATCGGCGGCTCGCTGGCCAACAACGATCCCTCCGCCGACTATCCTGCCGCCCTGCTCGGCCTCAACGGCACGGTAATCACCAATCGCCGCCGGATTGCGGCCGACGATTTTTTCACCGGCATGTTCGAGACAGCCTTGCAGGCGGGTGAAATCATCACCGCCGTCGAGTTTCCGGTACCGGTCCGTGCCGCCTATGCGAAATTCCGCAACCCGGCGTCCCGGTACGCTGTGGTTGGCGTATGCGTCGCCGATGTGGGCGGCAGCGTGCGCGTGGCGGTTACCGGGGCCGGTCCGGTGGTGTTCCGCGTGCCGGCGATGGAAGCCGCGCTGGGCGCAAATTTCTCGCCCGCGGCGATAGCCGCCATCCGTGTTCCGGAAGAGGGTCTCAATTCCGACATCCATGCCCAGGCGGACTATCGCGCGCAGCTCATCACCGTGATGGCGGGCCGCGCGGTCGAGGCCGCGCTCAAGTAGCCGGACTGCGCCGCGCGCTCAGGCGCGGCGCAGCCTGGGATAGGTGGCCGGGTCGAAGAAGCTGCTGCCTGCCACATAGGCGCGACCCGGCGACATGTCGGGTGAGCGGCCGGCTTCCGCGCTGCCCTCAAAGGTGAGTTCCAGCTGCACGCCGCTGGGGTCATAGACGAACAGTTGCCACAGCGTGGTGCCGGGAACGAGAAACTCCCGGTAGTCGAGCCCGGCGGCGATGAAGCGCTCGCGGAACTCGTGATAGCCGGCGCAGGACAGCGACAGGTGGTCGATCGCCGCTGTGCCGCTCGGCGCGCGCCCGTCGGCGCCGAGCGCCGGGCCGCCGGCATAGACATGGATGATTGCCGGGCCGCCGGGAAGCGGGCAGGCGAGCCAAGCCCCTGGAAAGCCGAAATCGGGCCGGAAAACGTCTTTCAGGCCGAGTACATCGCAATAAAACGCGCGCGTGGCGTCGAGGTCGTTGGTCTTGATGGCGATGTGGAACAGGCCGGAAATAATCATGGGTGGGTCCTTTCAGTGAAGATGGCTGGGGTGTCTCGAAACGTCGCTTGCGCGTGCGGGCGCCGCAAGGCAGGCCGCGGCCGACTGGATGTGCGCGGCATGCGTACCGGACTCAGTGCTGGCGCAGCGCCCGAGCGACCTCGGCCACCAGTCGCGGGCCGCGATAGATCAGGCCGCTGTAGAACTGCACCAGGCTGGCGCCGGCCTCGATCTTGGCGCGCGCGTCGGCGCCGCTCATGATGCCGCCCACGCCGATGATGGGCAGCGCCCCGTCGAGATGCCGCGCGAGGGCGCGAATGACGCGGTTGGAGGCTTCGAATACGGGCGCACCGGACAGGCCACCGCTCTCCGCGCCATGCGGCAGGCCCGCGACCTTGTCGCGTGCCAGGGTGGTGTTGGTGGCGGTGATGCCGTCCATGCCGTGCCTGACCACGCTGCGCGCGACGGCTTCGATCTGCGCATCGTCTAAGTCGGGGGCGATCTTCACCACCAGCGGCACGTATCGGCCGTGCCGCTCCGCCAGGCGCCGCTGCTCCCCCTTCATGCGTGCGAGGATGGGGCCGAGTTCATCCTCGCCCTGCAATTGGCGCAGGTTCTTGGTGTTGGGGGACGAAATGTTGACCGTCGCGAAGCCCGCGTACGGATACACCTTTTCGTAGCAGATGGCATAGTCATCGGCGGCCTTCTCCAGCGGCGTGTCGAGATTCTTGCCGAGATTGACCCCGATCACGCCCTTGTAGCTGTGCCGCTTGAGCTTCTCTACCAGGAAGTCGACCCCGATGTTGTTGAAGCCCAGCCGGTTGATGATGCCGCGCGCTTCGGGCAGCCTGAAGACGCGCGGCTGCGGATTGCCCGGTTGGCCGCGCGGGGTGACACCGCCCAACTCGATGAACCCGAAGCCCAGGGCGCCGAAACCGTCGATGCATTCCCCGTTCTTGTCCGCGCCGGCGGCCAAGCCCACCGGATTGGGAAAAACAATACCCATCACAGTGCGCGGATCCGGCGGCACCCGTGCGGCCACCAGCGCGATGGTGCCGCTCGCGGCCAGTGCATTCAGGCTTTTCATGGCCAGCGCGTGCGCGGCTTCCGGTTCGAGACGGAACATGGCCGCGCGCGCCAGCGGATAGGCGATGCCCAGGGTCATGGCGGGAGTGTCAAGAGGTGCGCGCGGGCGCGCGTGCGGGCGTACGGACGGGGTTCAGATCCACTTGGACACCGGAGGCGCCGGGGCATAACGCGCCAGCGCGTCGAGGACGGTGCCGGCATCCTCATCGACCACCAGCCAGTCCTTCTGGCCGACCGGCAGGAAACCGTCGGCGATCATGCGTTCGACCATGGCCAGCAGCGGATCGTAGAAGCCGCGCGTGTTGACGATGCCGATCGGCTTGCGCAGCCCGCCCAGTTGCGCGCGGCTCCACATGTCGCTCATTTCCTCGAGCGTGCCGATGCCACCGGCCAGGATCAGAAAGGCGTCGGCCAGTTCGGCAAACCGGTGCTTGCGGACTGACATGTCGGCGACGACTTCGCACTTGTGGATGCCGGGGTGCTGCAACTCGCGCGACTTGAGGTATTCGGTGATGACGCCGTGCACATGTCCGCCGGCAGCCAGGGCTGCGTTGGCGGTGATGCCCATGAGGCCGCGATGCCCGCCGCCATAGACCAGCACCAGGTCGCGCTCGGCAATGAGGCGCCCGGTATGCGCGGCGGACTGCGCATAGACGGCGTCCTGGCCTGTGTTGGAACCGCAAAAGACGGCAACGGATTTCATCGAGGGACGCTGGATCGAACACGTGAAACGCGGATTGTACCGGGGCGCGAGGCCGCGCCGCGCTGCACGCGGAAGGCCGGCTGACCCATCGGCTACAATCCGCGCTCCCCCGCTTGTGCGCAATGCCGGAACGGGCCGATCGCGGCACCCCGGGCACACAGCGCCTTCACCGCAGGGCGCAAGGGGGCAGCCCTTATTTCTTTTTCATGCAAGTCGATTCCAACGAGTTCGTGATCCTGGGGATCACAACCGAGGGCAAGGCGTTCCGGCCGAGCGACTGGGCCGAGAGGCTGGCGGGCGTGATGTCCTCCTTTGGCGGGGGCCGGCTGGGATACTCGCCGTATTGCTTTCCGATCACCTCGAACAACATCAAGAGCGTGGTGGTGAACGCGAAACTCAAGGAGATCGAGCCGATGGCCTACGGTTTCCTGCTCAATTTCGCCCGCGACAACGAGTTGCAGGTGCGGCACGGTCGCGACCACCCGCGCGACGGCACGGACGCTTCGCCGGACTGAAAGGCGGTACCGCGGCGTCGGGGGCGGACGAAAAAAAAACCGCCCCGGGGGCGGTTTTTGTTCGACGCGCGGATGGGATCAGGCCATCGCCTTGACCGCAGCCACCAGGCGGCTCTTGTCGCGGGCGGCCTTGTTCTTGTGCACGATCTTCTTGTCGGCGGTGCTGTCGATGACTTTTTGCGCCACCTGGTAGGACGCGGCTGCGGCGGCCTTGTCGCCGCCGGCTAACGCCTTGCGGACCGCCTTGATGGCCGTGCGCAGGCGCGAACGCAGGCTGGAATTGTGCGCGTTTTCCTTGATGCCCTGACGGGCGCGCTTGAGGCCGGAGGCCGTACGCACCGTCTTTTTCTTCGCTTTGGAAGCAGTAGCCATGTTGATCCTGAAAGGGGAGTATGAGATCGCGCCGTTGATCAAACCGGTACGGACGAAATGCGAGACCTCGGAAATCGGTAAGCCTGCGAGTATAGCAAATTCAAGCGTTTGCGCGCAAGTGACGTGCCCAACACCGCATTCCCGGCCTTTCCCCTTGCGGCGGCCACCGCGGCGCCTGTGGCGGTACGCAGCCCGGGCGGTATACTTGAGGCGGTGAATCTCCTCGGCGCCCTCGCGAAGGTCAGCGGTTTCACCCTTGCTTCGCGCATCACCGGCCTGGCCCGCGAATTCCTGATCGCCCGGGCCTTTGGCGCTTCGGTCTACACCGACGCATTTTTCGTCGCGTTCCGCATCCCCAACCTGCTGCGGCGGCTGTTCGCAGAAGGCGCATTCTCGCAGGCCTTCGTGCCCATCCTGGCGGAGTCGAAGAATCGCGGCACCGAGGACGAGACCCGCGCGCTGATCAACCACACAGCCGGGACGCTCGCCGGTGTGCTTTTCGTGGTGTCCGCCATCGGCGTCGCGGCGGCGCCGTTGATCATCTATGTGAGCGCACCGGGTTTCGCGGCCGATGGCGCGAAGTTCGCCATCACGGTGGAGATGCTGCGCATCACTTTCCCGTACATCCTGTTCATCGGGCTGACCGCATTCGCCGGTGCGGTGCTCAACACCTGGAGCAGGTTTTCGGTGCCGGCGTTCACCCCGGTGCTGCTCAACCTTTCATTCATCGGCTGCGCGCTCTGGCTTGCGCCGCATGTGGATCCGCCCGCCATGGCGCTGGCCTGGGCCGTGTTCATCGGCGGGGTCGCGCAACTCGCCCTGCAAGTGCCGGCGCTGGCGCGCATCCACCTGATGCCCCGCCCCGCCTGGGGCTGGCGCCATCCCGGTGTGCGCCGCATCCTCAAGGGCATGGCGCCGGCGCTGCTGGGGGTTTCGGTGGCGCAGATCAGCCTGCTCCTCAACACCATCATCGCCTCGTTCCTGGTCAGCGGAAGCGTGTCGTGGCTGTATTACGCCGATCGCCTGATGGAGTTTCCCACCGGCATGCTGGGGGTGGCGCTGGGGACGATTCTGCTTCCCAGCCTGTCAAAGGCGGCCGCGGACGAGGATCCCGCGCGCTACTCGGGGCTGCTCGACTGGGGTCTGCGGCTGACCTTCCTGCTCGCCCTGCCTTCGGCGATCGGGCTGGCGGTGCTGGCCACACCGCTGGTGACCACGCTGTACCACTACGGCGCCTTCGGCACGGGCGACGTGGAGGCGACCCGCAATGCGCTGATGGGCTATGCGGTCGGCCTGATCGGGCTCATCCTGGTCAAGGTGCTGGCGCCGGGGTTCTACGCCCGCCAGGACATTGCCACGCCGGTGCGCTTCGCCATCGTTTCCCTGCTGGCCACGCAGGCGATGAATGCGCTGTTCATCCTGCCGCTCGGCCACGCGGGTCTGGCGCTGGCGATCGGCCTGGCCGCCTGCCTGAACGCGGGCCTGCTGTGGCGCGGCCTGATCAAGCGCGGCATGTACAGGCCACTGCCCGGCTGGACGGGGTTTCTTTGCAAGGTCGGCGCGGCCGGCGCGTTGATGGGTGGGTTGCTGTGGTGGGCAGCGCCGGCGGGCGAGCGCTGGATCGCGCTGGGGACGCAGCCGCTCATCCGGGTCGCGCTGCTGGCGGGTCTAGTGGCGGCCGGGGCTGCGTCATACTTCGCGACTCTTGGGCTGCTCGGATTCCGGCTGGCTGATTTCAGGAGGACGGAGAGGTGAACGAGGATCATTTGCAGCGGTTTCGTGACGCCGTTTCGCCGAAACGGCAGCGCATCAGTCTCGCCGAGGCGGCACTGATGTGCGCCCAGGATGCGTACCCGGATCTCGACATCCGCGCCCGGATCGACGAGATCGAGCAGCTCGGGACGAAGCTGGCCAAGCGGCTGCCGCCGGATTTCTCCACCACCCACCGGCTCATCGCCCTCAACAATTACCTGTTCGGCGAGCTGGGGTTCGCCGGCAACCGGGACGAGTACTACGACCCGCGCAACAGCTTTCTGAACGAAGTGCTGGCGCGCAAGACCGGCATCCCGATCACGCTCTCCATCCTTTACCTCGAAATCGGCCAGCGCCTCGGACTCAAGCTCAAGGGCGTGTCGTTCCCCGGCCATTTCCTGGTGAAGGTACGGGTCACCGGCGGGGAACTGGTGCTCGACCCTTTCGCGGGCGGAAAGTCGCTGTCGGAGGAGGATCTGCGCGAACGGCTCGCGCAGTTCGCCGGCCAGGATGCGGCGCGGTCGTTACCGCTGGAGGATTTTCTCGAACCGGCCACGCCGCGCCAGATTCTCGCCCGGCTGCTGCGCAACCTGAAGGGCATTTACCTGGAACTGGGGGACCTCGACCGTGCGCTCGGAGTGATGAACCGGCTGGTGATCCTGCTGCCGGACGCGGCGGAGGAGCGCCGCGATCGTGGCCGCGTCTTCGCCAGGCTTGAGTGTCCGCGCGCCGCCCTCGATGACCTGGGGTTCTACGCGGCGGAACGCCCGCGTGCGCAGGACGCGTCCGTGGTCGCAGCCGAACTGGCAGCCTGCGCCATCGCCAGCGCGCGCCTGAACTAGCTTACTCGCGTCTCGGGTGCCTCAGCGCCCCAGGGCCACGCCGTCGCGGCGCGGATCGGCCGCGCCTGCCCAGACGCATGCCCGCCGGCCGCGCACCGGCGTCGCCGCGCAGACCCGTTCGATCGCATGGACTCCGCTGTCGATGGAGAGGGGTACGACCTCATGGCCCATGGCGCGCAGACGCTCGGCCACGTCCTCCGGGAAGCGGTTTCTCTCGAGTTCCACCGCGCCGCGCGCACCCAGGTTGCGGCTGCCGAAGTTGGGCAGTTCCAGCGCTTCCTTGAGCGGCAGTTGCCAGTCCAGCTTGCCTACCAGCACCTTGGCCACGAAGTTGATGATGACACTGCCGCCGGGCGATCCGGCGATCAGGTGCAAGGGTCCGCGGCTGCCGTCCTCACGCCGCTCGAACACCAGCACGGGCGACATCGAGCTGCGCGGCCGCTTGCGCGGCTCGACGCGGTTGGCCACCGGCGCGCCGTCCTGTTCCGGAACGAAGGAGAAATCGGTCAGCTGGTTGTTGAGGATGAAGCCATTGACCATCAAATGCGCGCCGAAGATGGTTTCGATGCTGGTGGTCATGGATACCGCGTTTCCGCGCGCATCGACCACCGAAAGGTGCGATGTGGAAGGCAGTTCCGGAGACCGGTCGTCGGCGCGCGACAGGCGCACGCCGGGCGGATTGCCGGGCTTTGCGATGCCGGAGGCCGCCGGGCCGATGTCGCGCGAGCGCTCCGCCAGGTACCTGCGGTCGGTCAGCCCGCCCGGCACGAAGATGAAGTCCGTATCGGCGACGTAGCGGTTGCGGTCGGCGAACGCCAGTTTCGAGGCTTCGGCGAACAAATGCACTGCCTCTGCCGACATCGGGGGGGCCGAGGCGAAATGGGTGTTCTCCAGCATGCCCAGCATCTGCGCCAGCGCGATGCCGCCGGAAGAGGGGGGCGGCATGGAACAGATCTCGAAGCGGCGATAGGGGAAGCAGAGCGGCTCGCGCAGCCTGGCGCTGTAGTTCTTGAGGTCTTCCAGGGACAGGTTGCCGGGGTTGGTGCCATGGGCGCGCACCTCGGCCACCATCGCGGCGGCGTTTTCGCCCATGTAGAAGCGGTTGGCGCCGTGGCGGGCGACATCGCGCAGCAGGCGGCCGTAGGCAGGGTTGCGAATGATGCTGCCTGCGGGCTTGGCGGCGCCGTCCTCCTCGAAGTACAGGGCGCGCGCCTCCGGGTCCCGCTTGAGCATGAGGTCGACGGCGAGCCAGCGCGCCAGCTGGTGTCCGATCGGATAGCCGTTCTCGGCCAAGCGGATTGCCGGTTCGAACAACGCTGCCCAGGGCAGACGCCCATGTTTGCGATGCGCCGCCTCGGCCAGCCGGAACACGCCCGGCACACCCACCGAGCGGCCGCCTACCAGCGCCTCGCGGAACTGCATGGGCTTGTTGGCGGTGTCGAGGAACAGGCCCGGCCCCACGGCGCTCGGTGCGGTTTCGCGCCCGTCGTACGCCTCCACCCGGCCGCTCTTGCTGTCGAAGTGCAGCAGAAATGCACCCCCGCCTATCCCGGACGAATGCGGCTCCACCAGGCCCAGCACCAACTGGACCGCGATGGCCGCATCGACGGCGGATCCGCCGCGCCTGAGCATGCGCTCGCCGGCTTCAGTTGCCAGCGGATGCGCTGCTGAGACCATGTAGCGCTCGCCGAACGCCGTTTCCTTCTGCACGAACTGCGCGCCGATCGGAAATTGCCCGATGCCGAGCGGCTGGCCGAGCGCGCTCGAGCCGGCCAGCGCCAGCACAAGGGCCGCAGCGGCCCCGCGACCGGCACGCGGAAGGGCCCTTGCGTGTTCGCTGGCGGGCGCGGGCGTCATGCCGGCTCAGCGGGGCGCCATGCGGATGGCGCCGTCCAAGCGGATGGTTTCGCCGTTGAGCATTTCGTTTTCGACGATATGGCGCGCCAGCGCGGCATACTCTTCCGGGCGGCCCAGGCGCGGCGGGAAAGGCACCTGCTTGCCCAGCGAGTCCTGCGCCTCCTGCGGCAGGCCCTTGAGCAGCGGCGTGAGAAACAGGCCCGGGGCGATGGTGACCACCCGGATACCGTCGCGCGCAAGGTCGCGCGCGATGGGCAGGGTCATGCCGACGATGCCGCCCTTGGACGCCGAGTAGGCCGCCTGGCCGATCTGTCCGTCATAGGCCGCTACCGAGGCGGTATTGATGATGACACCGCGCTCGCCGGCGGCATTCGGCGCGCCCTTGGTCATCGGCTCGGCGGCCAGGCGAATCATGTTGAAGGTTCCGATCAGGTTCACGTTGATGACCCGGGTGAACAATTCGAGGCTGTGCGGGCCGGTCTTGCCGACGGTCTTTTCCGCGCCACCGATGCCGGCGCAGTTGACCAGGCCGTGAATGGCGTTGTGGGCGGCAAGCGCGTCGGCGATGACGGCCTTGCCATCGTCTTCGAGGGCGACATTGCATTTGACGAAGCGGCCGCCGATGTCGTTAGCCACCCTCGCGCCGAGATCGGCGTTCATGTCGGCTACGACGACCTTGGCGCCATGGGTGGCAAGCATGCGGGCGGTGGCTTCGCCCAACCCGGACGCGCCGCCGGTGACTATGAACACCCGATTATTGATTTCCATGATTAAGGTCCCGTGAGATTGCGAAAGTGATCGACCGGCGGTGGTTGCGCCGGACGCAAAAAAGGCGGCCCGCCATACCGCGTGGGCCGCCTCGCGTCGCTGGAGACGGGCGCCTAGAGCAGGGGCACCATCAGCAGGGCGACGATGTTGATGATCTTGATGAGCGGGTTGACCGCCGGGCCTGCCGTATCCTTGTAGGGATCGCCCACCGTGTCGCCGGTGACGGCCGCCTTGTGCGCGTCCGAACCCTTGCCGCCGTGGTGCCCTTCCTCGATGTACTTCTTGGCATTGTCCCAGGCGCCGCCGCCGGTACACATCGAGATCGCCACGAACAGGCCGGTGACGATGGTGCCCATGAGCACCCCGCCCAGCGCCTTGGGCCCGAGGATCAGCCCGACCAGCACCGGAACGAGCACCGGCAGGAGCGACGGGATCATCATTTCCTTGATGGCCGCGGTGGTCAGCATGTCGACCGCCCGGCTGTACTCCGGCTTGGCGGTGCCTTCCATGATGCCCTTGATCTCGCGGAACTGGCGACGCACTTCCTCCACCACCGCGCCGGCCGAGCGGCCCACCGCCTCCATCGCCATCGCGCCGAAGAGGTAGGGAATCAGGCCGCCGATGAACAGGCCGATGATCACATTGTGGTCCGACAGGTCGAACGCCGTCTTGACATTCTTGACACCCTCGAGCGCATGGGTGTAGTCGGCGAAGAGGACCAGCGCGGCCAGGCCGGCCGAACCGATGGCGTAGCCCTTGGTCACCGCCTTGGTGGTGTTGCCCACCGCGTCGAGCGGATCGGTGATGTCGCGCACCGACTTAGGCAATTCGCTCATCTCGGCGATGCCGCCGGCGTTGTCGGTGATCGGGCCGTAGGCGTCGAGCGCGACGATGATTCCCGCCATAGACAGCATGGACGTGGCGGCAATCGCGATACCGTACAGGCCGGCCAGCCAGAATGCCGAGTAGATCGCCAGGCACACCACGATCAGCGGCCAGCCGGTGGACTTCATGGACACGGCGATGCCGGCGATGATGTTGGTGGCGTGGCCCTTGGTGGATGCTTCGGCCACGTACTGTACCGGGAAGAATTGCGTGCCGGTGTAGTACTCGGTGATGTAGACCAGGAGGCCGGTCAGCGCCAGGCCGACGAAGGCCGAGCCCCAAAGCCGCCACACCGCGCCCGTGGCGAACCCGTCGCTGGCGAGCGCGTTGTCCGGGATCAGCCACTGCGTGACCGGATAGAAGGCCACCAGCGACAACACGCCGGCCACCGCGAGCCCGCGGTAGAGCGCGTTCATGATCTTGCCGCCTTCCTTGCACTTCACGAAGTAGCAGCCGACGATCGAGGCGATGATGGAGACCGCGCCCAGCATGAGCGGGTACAGCACGCCGGCGTCGCTGCCCTTCATCAACAGGGCGCCCAGCACCATGGTGGCGATGAGGGTCACGGCGTAGGTTTCGAACAGGTCGGCGGCCATGCCGGCGCAGTCGCCGACGTTGTCGCCGACGTTGTCGGCAATCACCGCGGGGTTGCGCGGATCATCCTCGGGAATGCCGGCTTCGACCTTGCCCACCAGGTCGGCGCCCACGTCGGCGCCCTTGGTGAAGATGCCGCCGCCCAGACGCGCGAAGATGGAGATCAGGGAAGCGCCGAAGCCCAGGCCGATCATCGGCTTCAACAGGTCGGCCAGCGACACGGTCTTGCCCAGGCCGTGCGGCGCGGCGCCCTGCAGCACGCCGTAGAAACCGGCCACGCCGATCAGGCCCAGGCCCACCACCAGCATGCCGGTGATGGCGCCGCCGCGGAAGGCGACGTCGAACGCGGGCGACAGGCCCTGGGTCGCGGCCTGCGCGGTGCGCACGTTGGCGCGCACCGAAACGTTCATGCCGATGAAGCCCGCCAGGCCGGAAAGCACCGCGCCGACCAGGAATCCGGCCGCGGTCATCCAGCCTAAGCCGGGCACGAGGCCCAGCACGATGAATATCGCAATTCCGACCATCCCGATGGTCTTGTACTGCCGGCTCAGGTAGGCTTGCGCGCCCTGCTGAATGGCGCCGGCAATTTCCTGCATGCGGGCATTGCCGGCCGGCAGCGACACGATCCACTTGATCGAAATGACGCCGTAGACGACCGCGATGATGCCGCAGGCGATGGCGATCCATAATACGTTTGACATCTACTCCTCCGCTGGGGATGTGCTTGATTGATTTGGTTGAGACCCGACCCTCGTGTCCCGCATCGCTTGTATGCGCTGATGTCGGGGCGGAAAAACCTTCAGATTGTAAAGGATTCGGCGATTTTTCTGGCCACCGCCGTGTTTTTCAGTTTCGGATAGACCGGCAGGCCGTTGCGGTAGGGCGGGTGATCCTCGCCGGCGATCAGGGGAGACAGGTAGTCCCGGCAGGCCTGAGTGATATGAAAGCCGTCGGCGCTGATGAAGCGGCGCGGCATCTTCTTCTCATGGTTGGCCACCCTGGCCAGCGGCACGGGTTCGATGGTCCATCGGTAGGGCTTCTGCGAGATGCGCCTGATCGCCGCCATGACCGCGGTTTTCCCGGCGACCGCGTAGCGCACCGCCTCGCGGCCGACCGCGTAGGCCTGCTCGACATCGGTCTTCGAAGCGACGTGGCGCGCCGCGCGCTGCAGGTAGTCGGCCACCGCCCAGTGGTACTTGAATCCCAGCTGGTCCTTGATCAATTGCGCGATCACCGGCGCGACCCCGCCGAGTTGCGCATGGCCGAACGCATCCCTGAGGCCGGTCTCGGACAGAAATCCGCCCTCCGGATTCTGCAAGCCTTCGGAGACCGCGATGGTGCAAAAGCCCCATCTCTCGACCGTGGCGGCGACCTTGGCAAGGAACTTCTGCTGGTCGAATCTCACTTCCGGAAGCAGGAGCACATGCGGGGACTCGCCGGCGTTCTCGGCCGCCAGCCCGCATGCGGCGGTGATCCAACCTGCATGCCGGCCCATGACCTCGAGCACGAATATCTTGGTCGACGTGCGCGCCATGGAGGCGACATCCATGCCGGCTTCGCGCATCGACACCGCGACATATTTGGCCACCGAACCGAAGCCCGGGCAGTTGTCGGTCAGCACCAGGTCGTTGTCAACCGTCTTCGGCACGCCGATGCAGGCCACCGGATAACCGAGCTTGCGGCTGATCGCCGATACCTTGTTGGCGGTATCCATCGAGTCGTTGCCACCGTTGTAGAAGAAGTACCCGATGTCGTGGGCGCGAAACACGTCGATGAGGCGCCGGTATTGGGTTTCCGACTGCTCGAATGACTTGAGCTTGTAGCGGCAGGACCCGAAGGCGCCGCCCGGCACATGGCGCAACGCGGCAATGGCCGCCGCGCTTTCCCGCGAGGTGTCGATCAGGTCTTCGGTGAGCGCCCCGATGATGCCGTCGCGACCCGCATAGACCTTCCCGATGGCGGTCTTGTGCTTGCGCGCTTCCTCGATCACACCGCAGGCCGACGCGTTGATGACGGCGGTGACGCCTCCGGACTGGGCATAGAGGGCGTTGCGGGCGGCAGGCATGTGGGACCTCCTGATGAGAAATGGAAGCCGGAGTATGCGGCAGTTTCGGCCGCGCCAAACGGCCCTGCGCGCCCCGGGCTACCCGAGGGCGGCGAAGGCGGCGTCGCGAACGCTTTCGACCGCACCCAGGCCGTTGATCTTCCTGTACCTGGGCGCCCGCGCGTCGCCGCCGGCCGCCCATTCCGAGTAGTAACCCACCAGCGCCTTGGTCTGCTGGTGGTAGATCTCGAGGCGCTTCTTGACGGTTTCCTCGCGGTCGTCGTCGCGCTGGATCAGCGCCTCGCCGGTGAGGTCGTCGACGCCTGCGCTTTTCGGCGGATTGAACTTGAGGTGGTAGGTGCGGCCCGATGCCAGATGGACGCGCCGTCCGCTCATGCGCAGGACGATTTCGCTGTCCGGCACGTCGATCTCGAGCACGTAGTCCAGCCCGACGCCGGCGTCCTTCATCGCGTCGGCCTGGGGAATGGTGCGCGGGAAGCCGTCGAACAGGTAGCCACTGGCGCAATCCGGCTCTTTCAGGCGGTCCTTGACCAGGCCGATGATGATGTCGTCGGAGACGAGACCACCCGCGTCCATCACCTTCTTGGCGGCGACCCCCAGCGGTGTGCCCGCCTTGACGGCCGCGCGCAGCATGTCGCCGGTGGAGATTTGCGGAATGCCGAAATGCTCCTTGATGAAGGTGGCCTGGGTTCCCTTGCCCGCTCCCGGCGGGCCTAGCAGTATCAGTCTCATTCTTACCCCTCCACGCGGGCGAAAGCGTTTTTTGACCGACGATTCTAGCCTGATTAGGCTTGCGCCCGGCTTACCCGCGCCGCCAGGGCCGCGTTCAAGCGGCGCGGGACGCCATGATCGATCGCACCAGCGCCAGGTCCGCGGGCGTATCGACCCCGGGCGCGGCCGTGGCCTGGCTGCGCAATACCGCGATGCGGTGGCCGTGCCACAGCGCGCGCAGTTGCTCCAGGGCCTCGAAAGCCTCGATCGGGGCGCGGGAAAGCGCGGGAAAGGCCTTGAGGAAACCGACCCTATAGGCGTAGATCCCCATGTGCCGGAAGACCGGCAATCCGGGCGGCGGCGTCGAACGGCCTGCCGCGAAGGCGTCGCGCGCCCACGGGATGGTCGCGCGGCTGAAATACAGCGCCGTGTCACGCGCGTCGAGCACCACCTTGACGATGTTCGGGTTGAACATTTCCTCGGCCGAGTCGATGGCATGGCATGCGGTGGACATCGCGCAGTCCTCCCGTCTTGCAAGCTCGTGCGCGACCGCGCCGATCAGGGCGGGCGAGATCAGGGGTTCGTCGCCCTGCACATTGACCACGATGCTGTGGTCGGCGAGGCCGAGCGCGTGCGCGGCCTCGGCAAGGCGGTCGGTTCCGGAGGGATGCTCCGCGCGGGTCATGAGCGCCGCATGACCATGCGCCTGCACCGCGCGCAGCACTTCCGGGTCATCGGTGGCCACCACGACGCGGGAGGCGCCGCTGGCGCGTGCCTTGTCGGCGACATGGACCACCATGGGCTTGCCGGCAAGGTCGGCGAGCACCTTGTCGGGCAGGCGGGTGGACGCCCTGCGCGCCGGGATCAGCGCGACAAAGTCAGCCATGACGGTTGCGCGCCACTAGCGCAACTCTTCCTCGGAGAGCTTGCGCGCCTCTTCTTCCAGCATCACCGGGATGCCGTCTCGTACCGGATAGGCCAGTCGCGCCGAACGCGACACCAGTTCCTGCTTCTCCCGGTCGTATACGAGCGGACCCTTGGTGATGGGGCAGACCAGGATGTCAAGCAGCTTGGGATCCAAAAGTCTTCTCCAGAATGGATGCGACAAGGCGGTCGTCGACCACCGCGGTCACCGGGGCCACCCACAGGCGGCCGTCGCTGAACGATTCGCATTTTAGCGCGTCCTTTTCGGTCATCAGGATGAGCGGTTCCCCGATGCCGGCAAGGTCGGCCTCGCCATAGGCATGATGATCCGGGAAGGCGTGGGGTGCGACCGAAAGACCGAGCGCACGCAATTGCGCGAAGAATCGTGCCGGGTTGCCGATGCCGGCGACGGCCGCCACCCGGCCGCCGTACCGCCGGCCGAAAAGTCCGGGCTGGCAGCGCAGGGATGGATCCCGGAGGTTGCGGAACTCCGCGAACTCGAGCCGCATCGCGAGGGCGCCGTTCGCAATGGCGGGCGCGTCCTGGGCAACCACCGCATCCACCGATTCCAGACGGCCCAGGTTCTCGCGCAGCGGACCGGCCGGCAGCAGGCGGCCGTTACCTGCGCCGCGGCCGTCGAAGACGGCGATTTCGAAGTCGCGCGCCAGGGCGAGGTGCTGCAATCCGTCGTCAGAGATGATCACGTCGACCTCGGGATGGGCATCGAGCAGCGCGCGGGCCGCGGCCGGCCGCGCCGGGCACACGAACACCGGACAGCCGGCGCGCCGGCGAATGAGCACCGGCTCGTCTCCGTGCGTGGCTGCCGGCGAGTCCGGCTCGACCGGGCGTGGCGCAGCATCGCCGGCACGTGCTCCATAACCCCGCGAGATGACGCCGGGCCGGTGGCCGCGTGCGCGCAAGGCATCGACCAGGTGGATCACCAGCGGCGTCTTGCCGCTGCCGCCGACGGTGAGGTTGCCGACCACGATGACCGGCACGCGTACGCGCGCGCGTCGCAGCAGGCCGGCCTTGTAAAGGGCATCCCGGCAGCGCATCAGCGCGCCGTACAACCATGCTGCCGGCAGCAGCAGGGCGGTGCGCCAGGTCAAGGCGCCGCGCCACCAGTCAGGAACCGGATTCAAGCAGGGGCCGGGAGCTGCACGGCCGCGCGCCTATTTCCCGCCTGCGGCTTGCGTTGTGAACGTGACCTGCCCCAACCCCGCCTGCTGGGCCGCCTGCATCACGTGGATGACCGCCTGGTGGGTGGCCTGCGCATCGGCGCTGATGACGATGACCGGGTCCTTCTTGCCGGAAGCGGCGGCCTTGAGGTCGCTGGCCAGCGCGGCCACGTCGCGGAAGGCGATCGCCTGGCCGTTGATGCTGTAGCGCCCCGCGGAATTGATGCCGACGTTGATCTCGTTGGGGCGCTCAAGCTGCTTGTCGGCCTCGGCGGTGGGCAGGTTGATCTGCAGTTCCGTGTACTTGGAATATGTGGTGGTGATCATCAGGAAAATGAGGATCACCAGCAGCACATCGATGAGCGGGATGAAGTTGATCTCAGGCTCTTCGCTGCCCCTGTTGCGGTCGCGGAAATTCATGGCGGCGATCTGTGCGGCGCTCAGGCCTTGCGGTCGCCGTGCGCGATGTCGAGCAGCTTGATCGAGGCCTGCTCCATCTCCACCACGAAATGCTCGACGCGGCCGCGGAAATGCCGGTAGAAGATCAGCGCCGGCACCGCGATCAGGATGCCGAAGCCGGTGTTGTAGAGCGCCACCGAAATGCCATGGGCCAGGATTTGCGGATTGGTGCCGGTAGGGCTTTGGCTGCCGAAGATTTCGATCATGCCCACCACCGTGCCGAACAGGCCCATCAGCGGCGCGGCGGAGGCGATGGTGCCGAGACCGTTCAGGAAGCGACCGAGCTCGTGCGCGGCATAGCTGCCCGCCTCCTCGATGGCCTCCTTCATGACGTCGCGCGAGCTTTTGTCGTTGCGCAGGCCGGCGGCGAGCACCCTGCCGAGCGGCGAATTGCCCTCGATGCGCGTGATGATGTCGGGGGTGATCTGGTTGTTTTTGTATAGCGCCAGAACTTCACCGAGCAGCTTGTCGGGAATGATGCGCGACTTGCGCAGCACCATCAGCCGCTCGATAATCAGCGCGACCGCGATGACCGAGGCGAGCAGCAAGGGGTAGATCGGCCAACCAGCCTCTTTCAGGATGTCCCACACAACGATGTCTCCCTCGACAACATGCGCTGTCGCATTGCGCCGTAGGACATGCGCCATGAAAAAACACGGGCCGTCAATACGCGCCGTTCAACAAGCGTCCTTCGTTCAACAAGCGCCGACCGGCATTCGCCGTCCGGCGCGGAGGCCCTGACGTGCGATGCCTGACACGCGCGGACCGGCGGCGGTGCCACTGCGCTATCCGCCGTTCAAGCATGCAGTTTAGCGGAAAGCCGCCGCGCGCAGAAAGCGGATACCTGCCATGCTGAGCCGTCCGGACTTCGGGCCGACGCCTGCCGGCGCCGCCGGCAGCCCGCGAGCCATGGCCGTCGCCGAGCTCAACCGCTCGGTGCGCGGCATGCTCGAACGCGGATTTCCGCAGGTGCTGGTGCGCGGCGAAGTCTCCAACTTCACGCGCGCGCCGTCCGGGCACCTCTATTTCGCCTTGAAGGACGGCGCCGCCCAGGTGCGTTGCGTGATGTGGAAGGCGCGCGCGGCCGCGCTGGACTGGCGCCTGGCCGATGGGGCCGAGGTGGAAGTGCGCGCCGCGGTCACGCTCTACGAGGCGCGCGGCGAGTTCCAGCTCAATGTGGACCTGGTGCGCCGGGCGGGCGCCGGGGCCCTCTTCGAGGCGTTTCTGCGGCTCAAGGAAAAACTCGCCCGCGAAGGCCTGTTCGATGCGGCCAACAAGCGCGCCTTGCCGCGTTTTCCACGCGCGATCGGCCTGGTGACCTCGCCTGCCGCCGCGGCCCTGCGCGATGTGCTGACCACGCTCTCGCGCCGCGCGCCCATGGTGCCGGTGATCATCTACCCAACGCCCGTCCAGGGCGAGGGCGCGGCGTTGCGCATCGCTGCGGCGCTCGAAACAGCGGCCGAGCGCGATGAAACCGACGTGCTGATCGTGTGCCGGGGCGGGGGCAGCATCGAGGACCTGTGGGCGTTCAATGAAGAAGTGGTCGCGCGCGCGATCGCCGGCAGCGCCATTCCGGTGGTGTCCGGGGTGGGCCACGAAACCGACTTCACCATCGCCGACTTCGTGGCGGACATGCGCGCGCCCACGCCCACGGCCGCGGCCGAGCTTGCGGTGCCCGCGCGTGACGAACTGGCCGCGCTGCTTGCGGACAGGCGCGATGCGCTGGTCCGGGCCACGGACGCGCGCCTCTCGGCCTGCCGGCAACGCCTCGACTGGGCCGCGCGCGGCCTGGTGGCGCCTTCGCAAAGACTGGCCGGCCAGCGCAGGCAACTGGTGGAGCTGGCGCGCCGGCTCGGCGCGGCGGCCGGCGTGGGAGTGCGCCACGCGATGGCGCGTCTGGAGATCGCCGCTGCGGGGTTGCGCCTCCCGGACATGCGCGGCCACCGGGTGCGGCTGACCATGCTCACCGAGCGGCAGGCGCGCGCCCAGCGGGCGCAACTCGAGCGCGCCGGCCGCCGCCTCGCGGCCGCCGAGGCGGCGCTCGCCCATCTCGACCCCCTGCGCGTGCTCGCGCGCGGTTATGCGGTGGTGCGCACGCCGGCGGGGCAGACCGTGCGTGAGGGGGCGCGCCTGCGCGCCGGCGAGGCGCTTGAAATCACCCTGGCCAGCGGGGGCGCCAGCGTGCGGGTGGAAAAGCCCTACTGACCCGCGGGTTTGCGGGGGCACCCAGCCTGCCCTACAATGCGGGTCGACGCGGTGGTGGAAGCCATGATGCCCGGGCCGGTCGGTCTCCCCGACACCCCCCAGGCACCGCCCGGACACCCCCGGATGGCGCCGCCTCCACACTCCCTTCCAGTCACGCACAACCACGGAGAAACACGATGGAACACAAGCTGCCGGATCTGCCCTACGCGCTCGACGCCCTGGCCCCGCATATTTCCAAGGAAACCCTGGAATTCCACTACGGCAAGCATCACCAGACCTATGTCACCAACCTGAACAACCTGATCAAGGGCACCGAGTTCGAGAATGCCACCCTGGAAGACATCGTCAAGAAGTCCTCCGGCGGCGTGTTCAACAACGCCGCCCAGGTGTGGAACCACACCTTCTACTGGATGGGGCTGTCGCCCAAGGGCGGCGGCGAACCTACCGGCGCCCTGGCTGACGCGATCAACAAGAAGTGGGGCTCTTTCGCCGAGTTCAAGGCCAAGTTCACCGCCAATGCCGTCGGCACCTTCGGCTCCGGCTGGGGCTGGCTGGTCAAGAAGCCGGACGGCTCGCTCGACCTGGCCTCGACATCCAATGCCGGCACCCCTCTGACGGGCGCCGACAAGCCACTCCTGACCTGCGACGTCTGGGAGCACGCCTACTACGTCGACTACCGCAACGCCCGTCCCAAGTACGTGGAGGCGTTCTGGAACCTGGTCGACTGGAACTTCGTGGCCAAGAACTACGCCTGACCGCGCAGCGCCGTACGGCGGGCGCCATCGTGCGTCCGGCCGGAAAAGGCCCCGCCTGGCGGGGCCTTTTGTTTTTGCGCGGTTTGTGCGCGAGCGCCGCGCTGCCTGCCGGACGGCCGGCCTAGAATGCGTATCGGATTACGCACATGATTCCCCAGTCCTTCATCGCCGACCTGCTCAACCGCGTCGACATCGTCGAGGTGGTCGGCCGCCATGTGCAGTTGAAGAAGGGCGGCGCCAACCTGATGGGCCTGTGCCCGTTCCACAACGAGAAATCGCCGTCGTTCACCGTCAGCCCGACCAAGCAGTTCTACCATTGCTTCGGTTGCGGGGCGCATGGCTCGGCGATCGGATTCCTGATGGAATACAGCGGGTTGTCCTACGTCGAGGCGATCAAGGATCTCGCCCAGGGCATCGGACTGACCGTTCCCGAAGAGCGCGGGGACGACGCGGTGCGCCGCGACGGCCCCGATGCCGAGCTTCTCGTCGACCTGCTCGAGCGCGCCAACCGCTTCTACCGGGACCGGCTCAAGAGCGAGCCTGCGGCGATCGACTACCTCAAGGGGCGCGGATTGACCGGGCAGGTGGCCGCACGCTTCGGGCTCGGCTACGCGCCGGACGAGTGGAACGCCCTCGAGAGGGTGTACGGCGCCGACTACGGCGGCAAGGCGCTGTTCGATACCGGCCTGGTCATCGACGGCGACAAGGGGCGCCGCTACGACCGCTTCCGCGGCCGCGTCACCTTCCCGATCCGCAACAGCCGGGGCCGCATCATCGGCTTCGGCGGCCGCGTCATCGGGGCGGGGGAGCCCAAGTACCTCAATTCGCCCGAGACGCCTTTGTTCGAAAAGGGGCGCGAACTGTACGGCCTGTTCGAGGCGCGCCAGGCGATCCGCGAAGCCGGGCGCGCGCTGGTGGTGGAGGGCTACATGGACGTCGTCGCCCTGGCGCAGCATGGCGTGGCCTATGCCGTGGCAACGCTGGGTACGGCGTGCACGCCCGCCCATGTGCAAAAACTCGTCCGGCAGACCGACCACATCATCTTCTGCTTCGACGGCGACGCCGCCGGCCGGCGCGCCGCCTGGCGCGCCCTGGAAAACAGCCTGGCGCTGGCCGCCGACGACAAGTTGTTCGCGTTTCTTTTCCTGCCGCCCGAGCACGATCCGGACACCTACATCCGCGCGCACGGCCGCGAGGCGTTCGAGGCGCGCGCAGCCGAGGCCATGCCCTTGTCGCGCTTCCTGATCGAGCATCTCAAGGCGGAGGCGGACCTGGCCTCGGCCGAAGGCCGCGCCGCCCTGGTCAGCGCGGCGCGCCCGCACCTGCAGCGGGTGGTGGCGCCCGCGTTGCGTCTCGGGCTGGTCAAAGGTGTCGCCGACCAGGTCGACATGACGCCGGCCGAGGTCGAGCGATTGTGCGATCTCAAGCCGCAGGCCTCGGTGCTCAGGAGCGCGCCGCGGCGCGCGCCGCGTGCCGCGATCACCCAGCTCGACGAGCACATGCTGCGGCTGCTCGCGCGCGACTGCGGCCTGGCGCGCCTGCCGGAAGTCGCCGCCGGCCGGCATTTCATCCCGTCCGATTCGCCCGTGCTCGACGTGATCGACGCCATCGTCGCGGCGCCGGTATTGCCGCAGGTGGCCTCGCTGATGGAATCATTCGCCGGGTCAGCGGTCGAACCGATGCTGCGGCGCGCGCTGGTCGAAGCGCTCGAAATCGACAAGGCGCCCGATATCGTGCGCGCCGAGTTCCTGCATGCGCTGGCGACCCTGGCGGCGCAATGGCGCGCACGTCGCCGCGCGGAACTGATCGGCCAGGTCGCCCATGATCCGGCCGCGCGCGCCGAGTTTGCCGCCCTGATGGCCGAGGACGCGGCCGGGCGTCCCTGAACCCGCGTCCCTGAACCCGCCAAATTGCAGCGGGGCAGCGGTGAAAATGCTATAATTCAAGGCTTTATTCGATTTGCCCTGACATGGCGCGCGGTATCCGATTCATGCGAAGCGGGCACCGCGCCTGATCGCACCCCGGGACGCCGGGTGCGCCCATTCTTTGCGAGGCAACCATGGCCAAGAAGCCCCTCCCCAAAGCCGCCCCCCGGAAAGCGCACAAGCTCGCGAAACAGATGACCAAAGCCGCAAAGCCAGCCAAGAAATCCGCCGCACAGCCCGCGTCCAAAGCCGTTTCCAAGCCGAAGGCGGGAACGCCCGCCAAGCCTGCCGCCAAGAAAGCGTCCAAGCCGCAGGCCAAACCCGGCGTGGTGCGTTCGCACGCCTCGTCGAAGGCCGCGAGTTCGGCCAGGTCCGGCGCTTCGGCCAAGCCGGTCAACGCCAGGAAAGCGCCGCCGGTCGAGGCAAAGAAGCCTGCGCCCGCCCCGGCCGCGGCCAGGGAGGTCAAATCCGCCAAGGCGGCCGCGGCGGGCAACCCCGCCAAGGACGCCAAACCCGCGAAGGGCGCCAAGCCCGCCGAGCCTGCGCGGGAGGCGCCGGCCGCACCCGCCGAAGCGGCGCCCGCAGCCGCCGAAGCGGTCAAGCTCACCAAGGCTACCAAGAAGAGCGCCCGGTCCGAGCGGCGCAACCGCGAGCGCATCGAGATGCTGCTCCTGCAGCAGGCGCCCACGGCCGAGGACGTCGAGGCGCGCCGCAACAAGCTCAAGGCCCTCATCAAGCTGGGCAAGGAGCGCTCGTTCCTCACCTACGCGGAGATCAACGACCATCTGCCCGACGACGTGGTCGACGCCGAGCAGATCGAGGCGATCATCACCACGTTCACGGACATGGGGATCGCGGTCTACGACAAGGCGCCCGACGCCGAGACCCTGCTGCTCAACGAGAACGCGCCCACGGCCACCACCGATGATGACGTCGAGGAGCAGGCCGAGGCGGCCGCGTCTTCGCTGGATTCCGAATTCGGCCGCACCACCGACCCGGTGCGCATGTACATGCGCGAGATGGGCTCGGTCGAACTGCTCACCCGCGAGGGCGAGATCGAGATCGCCAAGCGCATCGAAGACGGCCTGAAGCACATGATCCAGGCGATCGCCGCCTGCCCGACCACCATCGATGAGATTCTCGCGATGGCGGGCAAGATCTCGCGCGACGAAATGCGCATCGACGAACTGGTCGACGGGCTCATCGATCCCAACGCCACCGAGGAGGAACTCGCGGCGCTGGCCCAGGCGGAGGCGGAGGACGATGACGCCGATGCCGTCGGCGACGCCGACGAAGACGACGATGGCGAAGCCGCCAGCGCGGCCAATGCCGCCCAGATGGCCGAGTTGAAGCAGAAATCGCTGGAAATCTTCTCGCGCATCTTCCATCTGCATGAAAAGATGAAGGGCATCGTCGCCCGCAAGGGATACAAGACCAAGCCCTACATCGACACGCAAAACGCGATCTCCGACGAACTGCTGTCGATCCGCTTCACCGCCCGCATGGTCGAGCGCCTGTGCGACATGCTGCGCGGCCAGGTCGACCGCGTGCGCCAGCACGAGCGCGCGATCCAGGAGCTGTGCGTGATCAAGTCCGGCATGCCGCGGCCGCATTTCATCAAGGAGTTCCCGGGCCACGAGACCAACCAGCGCTGGGTGCAGCGCGAGGTCGATGCCGACCATTCCTACAGCGCCACGCTGGCGCGCTTCGTGCCGGCGGTGCAGGAGCAGCAGCAGAAGCTGATCGATCTCACCAACACGATCGGCATTCCGTTGAAGGACCTGAAGGAAATCAACAAGCAGATGTCCACCGGCGAGGCCAAGGCGCGTCGCGCCAAGCGCGAAATGACCGAGGCCAACCTGCGCCTGGTGATTTCCATCGCCAAGAAATACACCAACCGCGGCCTGCAGTTCCTGGACCTCATCCAGGAAGGCAACATCGGCCTGATGAAGGCGGTCGACAAGTTCGAATACCGGCGCGGCTACAAGTTCTCGACCTACGCCACCTGGTGGATCCGCCAGGCCATCACCCGCTCGATCGCCGACCAGGCCCGCACCATCCGCATCCCGGTGCACATGATCGAGACCATCAACAAGATGAACCGGATCTCGCGCCAGATCCTGCAGGAAACCGGGATCGAGCCGGACCCGGCCACGCTCGCGGTCAAGATGGAGATGCCGGAGGACAAGATCCGCAAGATCCTCAAGATCAGCAAGGAGCCGATCTCGATGGAAACCCCGATCGGCGACGATGATGACTCGCATCTCGGCGATTTCATCGAGGACAACAACACGCTCGCGCCGGCCGAGGCGGCGATGTACGAGAGCCTGCGCGATGTCACCAAGGACATCCTCGACACCCTCACGCCGCGCGAGGCCAAGGTGCTGCGCATGCGTTTCGGCATCGAGATGTCGACCGACCATACCCTCGAAGAGGTGGGCAAGCAATTCGACGTCACCCGCGAGCGCATCCGCCAGATCGAGGCCAAGGCGCTGCGCAAGCTGCGCCATCCGTCGCGTTCCGAGCGCCTGAAGAGCTTCCTCGAAGACAACAATTGAAGACGGCATCGCGCCTGATCCGGGCCCGCCAGTGCGCGGGCCTGTTTTTTTGTCCGTCGCGTCCGGCCGCGCGGGCGGCGATGCGCCGCGACGGCCGTCTCGATTGAGCGGTCCGCGCAACGTCGGCCTGGCCGTCCTGGCCGTGCTCGGGGCCGTTCTCCTGTGGGGGGCGCAGTTTCCGGTGGCCAAGGCGGCCTATGCCGCGCTCGACCCCTACACCCTCACCTCGGCGCGCTACATCCTCGCCGCTTCGGTCCTGCTGGCGCTGACGGCGGCCACCGGCGGGCGCGCCGCGCTGTCGCTCGGGCCCCACCCATGGCGGCTGGTCGTGGCCGGGGTGCTCGGCATGGCGGGTTCGCCCCTGCTGGTGTTCGTCGGCTTGTCCTACACGCTGCCCGAGCACGCCGTGATCATCGTGGCGCTGCAGCCTTCGATCACCGCCATGGTGCAGTGGCGGCTCGGCGGGAAGCGGCCAGCGACCTTCACCCTGGCCGCCATCGCGGTGGCTTTTGCGGGCGTGGTGCTGGTGGTGGCAAGCCACGGCGTGCGCCCCGGTGAGGCCAAGCTCCTGGGCGACCTGATGGTCCTGTCGGGCTGCTGCTGCTGGATCTGCTACACGCTGATGCTGTCCGGATTTCCCGGCTTCGGCGCGCTGCGTTTCACCGCGCTGACCTGCCTTTTCGGTGCCATGGCGATCTGCGCGGCGACCGCGGTGGCGCTGACAGCCGGTGCCGTGCCGCTGCCGCAGGCCGGCGCATTCTTGAGCGTGGCGCCGCATATCGTGTTTCTGGCCATCCCCGGGGTGGTGCTCGCGATGGTCCTGTGGAACTACGGCAACGCGCGCCTCGGCCCCCTCAACTCCATGCTGGTCATCAACCTGATGCCGGTGGAAACCTATTTCATCCGTTATCTCGAAGGCGCGCGCTTCAGCTGGCAGGAATGGACCGGCGCCGCGCTGGTGATCGGCGCGCTGTTGGCGAACAATCTCTACCAGCGCAGGCAGTTCGCGCGCTGAGGTTTGCGGCATCCCGGGCCGCGCGGCGCGCCGGTTTGCGCCGCGCCCCTGGCTTGCCCGCAGGCAGGCACCGCACAACCGCGATGATCCAGGCGATGTGACAGGCTTCACGCGCAAATGCGAACGAAGGTGAAAAGCGCGATCTGCTTCACGCGCGCGGCCCCGCGAAGCGTCTCCGGAGGTGCCGCGGGCGCCGCCGGCGCACAACGTCGCATAATGTGCCTGCGCCATGCACAAGCCAACACCACACACTTCCCTGCCTGCGGCCGGCACGGCGGCGCCGGTTGCGCCGGTCTCCTTCTGGGCGCCTTTCGGCCAGCCGGCGTTCCTGGTGATCTGGAGCGCCACGCTGCTGGGCAACGTCGCGGCGGCCATGCGCGAACTGGCCGCCGCCTGGCTGATGACCTCGCTGTCGCTTTCATCGGTGGCCGTCGGCATGGTCAAGGCCGCTTCCTCGCTGCCGGTCATGCTGCTCGCCTTGCCGGCCGGCGCGCTGGCCGACATGATCAACCGCCGCGCCCTGAATCTGTCCATCAACGCGGTGCTGGCCGCGCTCGCCGTCGCGATCGGCGTGGCCACGCTCACCTCGAGCCTCACCCCCGGCCTGCTGGTGGCGGCGATATTCCTGACCGGCATCGGATCGGCGCTGCTGCAGCCCACCCAGCAATCCCTGGTGCCGCTGCTGGTGCCGCGGCACCAGATGGAGCAAGCGGTGGCCCTGAACGGCATGGGTCTCAATCTCTCGCGCGCGGTCGGTCCGGCGCTGGCAGGCTTGCTGGTCGCGGGGCTGGGCACGGCGGCGGCGTTTTTCGCCAATGCGCTCGGGTACGTGGTTGTCGTTGCCGCGTTCCTGTGGTGGAAGGCGGCGGGCCAGCCGGTCACGCAGGCGGCCCGCGAGAGCTTTCCCGGCGCCATGGCCGCCGGACTGCGCTTCGTGCGCCACGCACCGGTGTTGCGGCGCGTGCTGGTGCGGCTGGCGGTGTTTGTTTTCATCGCCAGCGCCTACTGGACCCTGCTGCCGGTGCTGGTCCGCCGCGACTTGGCGGGCTCACCGGGCGTGTACGGCAACCTGCTGGCGGCCATCGGGATCGGCACGGTCATCACCGCGCTGTCCCTGCCCTGGCTGCGCCGCAAGCTCACCCAGGACAATGCGTATCGCCTGGCACTCGGCCTGTCAGGCGCGGCGCTCGTTGCCCTGGCCTATGCGCCCAATGCGTGGGTCGCCGCGGCCATCGCGGTGGCCATCGGCGCCGCGTGGCTGGCCGGCCTGACGGTGGCCAACGTCTCCGCCCAGGCCCACCTGCCGGACTGGATGCGCGGGCGCGGAATGGCGATCTACCTCATGGTGTTCGCCGGGGCCATGACCGTCGGCAGCCTGGTCTGGGGATGGGTGGCCGATCACGCCACCACCCGCCACGCGCTGGGCGCCGCCGCCGCGTGCGCTGCGCTGGGCGTCGTCGCTTTCAGCCGCACGCCGCTGCCCGACCAGCCGCCCGACCTCACGCCCGCGCTGCACTGGTGGCCCGAGCCGCAGGTGCATGAAGCGGTCGCGCCCGGGCGCGGGCCGGTGCTGGTCTCGATCGAATACGACGTCGACCCGGCGCACAGGCAGGCGTTTCTCGGCCTGCTGCGCGACCTTTCCCTGGAAAGGCTCCGAGACGGCGCGTACCAGTGGGGCGTCTTCGAGGACGTCGCGCGGCCCGGGCGGCATGTGGAAACCTTCCTGCTCTCCTCATGGGACGAGCAGCAACGCTTGTATCACCGCATCTCGCGCGACGACGCCCATCGCGAGGCCATGGTGGCGCGCTTCCACCGGGGACCCGTGCCGCCCGAAGTGCGCTTCCTGGTGGCGCCGCCCTCGCATTGAGCCTGTCTGTTCGGGAGGCGATGTGGCGCCCTGTTAGAATCCGCAGCCTTTGCATGGTCCGGGGCGTTAGCTCAGTCGGTTAGAGCAGGGGACTCATAATCCCTTGGTCGTTGGTTCGAGTCCAACACGCCCTACCAGTTGCAGCCCATGAACCGTCGACCCACAACGTTCGGAACCGTGCTGACAAATCGCCTGCGCGCCTTGCTGTGCACGCTTGCGGCGCTACACCCGGCGCTTGCCGGCACCGCGCTGGCGCAAGAGACCTGGCCCACCAGGTCGATCCGTCTCATCGTGGGCTTTCCGCCCGGCGGCACCATCGATGCGCTGGCGCGCGCCATGGTGGCGCCGATGGGCAAGGCGCTCGGGCAACCGGTGGTGGTGGAAAACCGTCCCGGCGCGGCGCAGGCCCTGGCGGCGGAACTGGTGGCCAAGGCCGAGCCGGACGGCTACAGCATCGGGCTGGTGGATTCAGGCCCGCTCACGGTGTCGCCGCATTTCAGGCCGATGAACTTCGATTCCCAGCGCTCGTTCACGCCGGTCGGCAGCGTCGCCAAGCTGCCCCTCATCCTGGTCGCATCCAATGCCAGCGGGCTGGCCGGCCTCCAGGATGTGGTGCGCGCCGCGCAGGCCAAGCCCGGCGCGCTCAGCTATGCGAGCGTGGGGGCGGGCAGCATGCATAACCTCGCCGGCGAATACATGAAGAGCGTGCTGAAGATCGACATTCTGCACGTTCCCTACAAGGGCGCCGCGCTTGCCGCCCCGGACGTGATTGCCGGGCGGGTCGCGCTGATGTTTTCGGGTGTCTCCAGCGGGGCGGGTTGGGTGCGCGACAGGCGGGTCGTGGCCATCGGGGTGACCTCGCCAAAGCGCTCGGCCGCCCTGCCGAACGTGCCGACGCTTGCCGAGCAGGGCATGCCGGGCTTCGATGCGCAGGGCTGGGTGGGCCTGTTCGGTCCGGCCGGAATGGCGCCGGCGGTCGTCGCCCGATTGAACGCGGCCCTGCGCGAGGCCCTGAAAGACCCCGCCCTGATACAGCAGGAGGTCGTGCGTGGCGGCAATGAAATGCTCGGTGGCGGCGCCGAGGAACTCGCGGCGCTGATCGCGGCCGACGAGGCGCGCTGGGGCAGGGTCATCCGCGAGCAGGGCATCCGGGCGGAGTGAAGGGGCGCCCGTGATGAAGACGCCGCCTGCGCCCGCATGCCCGGAGAGCGCATAATCCGCCATTCCAAGGATTGCGATCCGCCCCATTCCAAGCCCCGAACCACCATGCGCCCGATTCTCCTTGTCGACACGCCTGCCCCGGATTGGCGGAGGCGGGCATGACCGCGGCTGCCGAAAACCGGCAGTCGGCCGCCGCTCCGCTCGAAGCGCCGCTGTACTCGATACGCGATTCATGGCGGTTCGCGGCGCTGCTCTTCGCCATCGACGGCATCTGCCTGGGCCAGTTCGGGTTCGCCGTCCTGCTGTTCGGCTGGACGGTGCTGGTGCGCATACCCATGATCGCGCTGGCCTGGAAAGATCGCCCTCTGCGTGCGTTTCGCATCAAGAAGGTCGCGCTCTATCTGCTCGCGGTGGTGGGCATCATGGTCCTGTTCATATTCAACCGGCAGGTGGGCACCCAGCGCGCGGATGAACTGGTCAAGGCGGTCGAGGCCTACGCGGCCAGGCACGGCCAGTTCCCGCAGAACCTGGAGCAGGTGGTGCCGGATTTCATGTCTTCCATCCCGCTGGCGCGCTACACCCTGGCCTCGAACGATTTCTCGTATCGCACCCTGCCGGACGGCAAGCATGCGCTGTCGTGGACGGTGACGCCGCCGCTTGCGCGCAAAAGCTACACCTTCGAGGACAAGCGCTGGGTGACACTGGATTGACGCCCACGGCCGCAGGCATGGTGGCGCCGGCCCGGCCGAGGCTGAGGATGCACGTTGCCTGCGCGCCGGGCCATGCTCGCGTCCCGCGCAGACGGCGAACCGTGTTCGTCATCTGCGTTCGTTCCGGGTTTGGCGGCGTCACTCGGCCTTGATGCCGGCCTCCTTGACCACGCGCGTCCATTTCACGGTTTCGCGTTCGATGTATTGCGCGAAATCGGACGCGCTCATCTGCACCGCCTCGACGGCCTCGGCCTCGAAGCGCTTTTGCATGTCGGCGGTCTGCGCGATCGAGCCCAGTTCCTTGTGGAGGCGCTCGCCGAGCTGCGTGGCGATGACCCGGCCGACCACGTCGTTGCTGCCCCCCGGCGGAAACGGGATGATCAGGCGGATCGGCTTGGCAGGGTAGGGGTCCGCCGCGCGGGCCTGGTAGGGCGCGGCCAGCGCCGCGAGCGCGGCGAGGAGGACGATCAGGGATTGCATGGATTGATCCTAGCCCAGCAGGAAGGGGGCGCCGCAGTTCTCGCACACCTTGCGCAGCGGCTCCGCCAGCGATGGCGGGATCGGCACGCCTTCGCGCAGGCGCGTTTCGCGCGTCATCGCTTCGGGGTCGCCCGCCACCGGCACGGGCCTACTTCGCCAGCGCGTCTCGGATGCCCTGGGTCCACTGGGTGGCGGCGGCCATGAGAAAGCCGATATCGGTCTGCGTGGTGACGAACTGCGCGCCGCGCCGTACCGCGGCGGCCTGGCGTGCCACATCGCGATTGCCGCCGCAGCCGGCGAACTTGCCATGGGCCCTTGCGGCGGCGATGGCGCGATCCTGCGCCGCGATGATGGCGGGGTCGTCGAACTGGCCCGGCTTGCCCATGTTGACCAGCAGGTCGTTGCTGCCGACGTGAACGACGTCGACGCCTTCGACCGCGGCGATCGCCTCGACGTTCTCGAGGCCTTCGAGGGTTTCGATCATGCACACCACCAGGGCCGCGTCGTTCAGGGCGGGCACGCTCTGCTTCAGCGGTACCGGGCGGAAATCGAAATGCGGGTAGCCGCCGCACACCGAGCGCTTGCCGACCGGCGCGAACTTGGCGGCGTTGACCGCGTGGCGCGCTTCCTCGGCGTTGTTGACGTCGGGGAAGATGATGCCGGTGGCGCCGTTGTCGAGCAGCAGCGGCACGTCCAAGTCGTGCACGCTCCGGACGCGGACCAGCGGCGCGATGCCGCAGGCCAGCGCGGTCTGCGCCATGTGGCCGATGGTTTCCAGGTTGAAAAGCGAGTGCTGGCCGTCGATGAAGATGAAATCGTGGCCGGTCGCCTTGGCAATGCGCGCGATATCCCCGGAATGGCCCAGCCGCACCGTCATGCCCAGGGCCGCATCGCCGGCGCGCATGCGCGCCATGATCGGGTTGGGAATCGTGATCTCCATGCCTGCGTCCCTTCTGCTTTTCGTTATGGGTCGTCGCGCCGGCGTCTGCGGCGCCAAAACCGCTCTTGAATCGATGATAAACAAGTGCGGGCGCTTGTGTCAGACTGTGCGGCGCCGGGCTGGCGGCCTCCGGCGGACCGCCAGCACCAACACCAGGGAGTAGGGACGACGGGCGCATGAACTACGACACCGCATTTCGCAGCATCAGGGAATAGGTAAGCCCGGAGGAATGGCAGGCGCGCTGCGACCTGGCGGCCTGTTATCGGCTGGTCGACCGCTACGGCATGACCGACCTGATCTACAACCACATCACCCTGCGCATCCCGGGCACGCCTGATCACCTGCTGATCAATCTGTACGGCCTGCTCACTTGCGGCCCGTCCGCCGGCGAGGCCTTCAACCTGATGTACAACCTGGAACTGGCCTGCCGCACGCAGGTGGACACCATGGCGGCCAGGGACGACTGGTGTGTGCCGCCGCAGGCGGTGCTCGAGCGCACCGCCGACCTGTACCAGCCGGGTACGCGGCGGCCCTACGGTGTGCTGGAGTGGCAGGCGCCCGCCGCGAGGTGGGCGCGCCGGACGGCGCGACGGCACCCAGCCTGAACGGCGCGGGTTCCTTGAACCTGGCTGCTGCGACGAGCCATCAAGGGGTTTGCCGGGTCGACCGCAGCTTCCCCGTCAATTATTCCGCGACCGCGCCGTTAATACAGGTCAACTACGCGACGTTGCGCTCAATCGGCACGGCGGTAACGCCGCTGGACGCGCAACGGAACCCCGGAGATTCATTGATGTCGCACCTGACCTGCGCTACCTGCAAATCGGCGATCCTCAAGCCGCCGCGCATGCTTGCCGGTGCCTGGTATGCGCTATGCACGCAATGCCTGTTCGAGACCGAAGTCGAGCCCGTCGGAAGCGCGCAAGGGAAGGCATCCGGATTTTGCGTCAAGGGCACTGCGGCCCACGCCCCGCCCGCCGGAGCAAATGTGCTTCGTGCCAAGCCCATCGGGGACATCTAGGCTTGGCGGGCGCAGCGAGGCTAGAGGAGGAAGTCCGGGATGAGTACACTGAATTGTCCGATCTGCGCCACCGCTCCGCTAGGCGTGCCGTACCGGTTCGCCGGGCAGTGGCTGGCGGCATGCGCCAGGTGCCATGCCGAGATCGAAGTGCGCGAGGTCGAGACGGCGGGCGCCGGCGTGTTCAAGCTCGACAACACCTTGAAGCTTGCAACGTTGCGCGAGGCCGAGCAGTACCGCCGCCGCACCTCGTTCTAGCCGGCCGACCTGCCTGCGGGCGGGTTAAACTCCGCGGGCTTCGATCATCCCCGCACCCATTCCATGACCGGCCCGGCCGCGCGCAACACCATCACCACCGAGGAGGCCGCCGCGATCGAGGTGCTCGATCCGGCGCTCTACAACGCGGGTCTAGCCCCGGTAAGCGATCTTTCGGCGCAGGCATTGCGCCTGCGCTTCCGGGACGACCGCGATTGGCGCCGCGAGATGCTGGGTGACCAGCAGTTCGAGGATGGCGTACTCACGCCGGGGCGCAGTTACCGCCGCGCCGCTGTGCTGATTCCCATCGTCGACGGCGCCAGCCTGTCGCTGCTGTTGACCCGGCGCACGTCGCACCTCAAGAACCATGCCGGCCAGATCAGCTTTCCCGGTGGTCGCGCAGAGGAACGCGATGTCGATGCCACCGACACCGCCTTGCGCGAGGCCGCTGAGGAAATCGGCCTGGCGCGCGAGCGGGTCGAGGTGATCGGCCATCTGCCGAAGTACTACACGGTCACCGATTACGAGGTCACGCCGGTGGTGGCGCTGATTGAAGCGCCGCTGCAACTCGCGCTCGACGCAAACGAAGTCGCCGAGGCGTTCGAAGTACCGCTGGACTTCATCCTCGACCCGGCGAATCATCAGAAGCGCAGCAGGCCATGGGAGGGCCGCACGCGGCATTTCTATGCCATGCCCTACGGGCGTCATTTCATCTGGGGGGCGACGGCGGCGATGTTGCGCAATTTCTACCACTTCATGCGCGCCTGAGTCGCGCGCGGCACGGCGGCTATTCCCGCGCGGCGGCCTTGCGGCGCGCTTCGCGCGCCATCGCGCGGTCGACCAGGCGCGAAAAATTGGCAAGCGAGAACAGGTGCGCGTAGATGCGGGCGGCCAGGCCCCGGGTGGCAAGCGCCTTGTGGCTGGCGGCCTTGAGTTGCGCGAACCGCGCCTCGTCGATGCAGTGCATGCCCTGCATCGTCAGGGCGGACCGGTCGCCGCTCTTGACCTGCATGGTGAGCGGCTTGAGCAGGTCGAGCTTCCTGAGATAGGCGCACATCTGGGCGGTGACGTCGAGGTCTTTCTCGTATTCGGAGAGGAGCCGCTCGCGCTCGGCCCATTCCGGTCCGGGCGCGCCCGCGGCGTCGAACATGGGGATGCCGCTATCGTCTATCCAGGAACTTTCGACGCACACCAGGCGCCGGTCCTGGGCCACACCGTCGACGAAAACGCGGGAAATGCAGAACGGGTAGCGACGCACGATGGCGGGCACATAGCATCCTTCGACCCAGCCGCCGTCGGGTTCGACGAACAGGTTCTGGCCATCGGCCACGCCCAGGATCGCCAGGGGCGCGAAGCTCGCGCCCGCGTCGGTCGTGGCGAACACGATCGGGTAGTCGCGCTGCGCGATGGCGAACTCCGAGAAGGAGATCGCCATGGCGTTGATGTGTCGAGCGAAGTCGGGCACCGCGCCCGCACCGGACGCCGGCAGCAGAACCCTGTGATGCTTTTCCAGGGGCACGATGCGGCTGTACCCGTAGGGCGGCGTGATTTCCATGGTGTGTGGCGAAGACGACGCTGGGCCGGAAATTGTAGCGCGGCCGTGTGTTATCTTCGCCCGCGTCATGACCGTCCTTGCCCTGATCGCTGCGCTCCTGATCGAGCAGTTGCGCCCCCTGGACGACCGCTCCCGCATCGCGCGTCCGCTGGACTACGGCATCGACCTGCTCGGCCAGACCCTCAACACGGGCGAGCGCTCGCACGGCAAGATCGCGTGGATCATTGCCATGGGGAGCGCCGCCGCGGTCACGCTGACGATCTATCTTGTCCTCGCCCGCATCAACGTGCTCCTCGCGCTGGCGTTCAACGTGGGCGTGCTTTATCTGACCATGGGTTTTCGCCAGTTCAGCCATCATTTCACCGACGTGCATCGCGCCCTCATCGACGGCGACTTGCCGCGCGCGCGACGCCTGATCAGCCAGTGGCGCGGGCGGCCGGCGGACGATCTCAACAGCGTCGAGGTCGCGCGCCTCGCCATCGAGGAGGCGTTTTCGGCTTCGCACCGCCACGTGTTCGGCGTGCTGTTCTGGTTCGCCTTCCTGCCGGGCCCGACCGGGGCCGTGCTGTATCGGCTGGCGCTGCTGTTGCGCAATCGCTGGGGGGGCGCAGCGGGCGGCGCGCAGGGAAACTTCGGTGAATTCGCCGTCGCGGCGTTTCGCCTCATCGACTGGCTGCCCGTGCGGCTGACGGCCACCGGCTTTGCCGTCGTCGGCAATTTCGAGGACGCGGTGTACTGCTGGCGCAACCAGGCGCAGAACTGGCGCGATCCGGCACTGGGCATCGTGCTCTCGGCCGGGGCCGGCGCCATCGGCGTGAAGCTGGGCAAGCCGCTCAGGGAGGGCGTGACGCCGGCCGGCCTGTCGATCGACGAGCGCGCGGAAATCGGCACCGGCGAAGAGGCCGACGCGGGCTTCCTGTCGAGCACGGTCGGCCTGGTATGGCGCGCGCTGGTGTTGTGGCTGATGCTGCTGGTGATGCTGGCCATCGCCCAGTGGGTCAGCTAGCAGGGCGCGGTGCCGCTCGTTCCTCAGCGGGCGGCCGGGCCGATCTCGCCGCGCAGGCGGCAGAAGAGTTCGAAGCGGCGGGCGTCGATGTGTCCAGCCGCGGCGGCGCCGGCGAACGCGCAGCCGGGCTCGCGATCATGGCGGCAATCGGCGAAACGGCAGCGGCCCCGGAAGGGCGTGAAGTCGGGGAATCCGGCCACCAGCCGCGCGAAATCCAGGTTGAACACGCCTACCTCCTGCATGCCGGGGCAATCGATGAGGGTGGAGTCGGCGTCGATGCGATAGCGTCGCGAGAAGGTCGTGGTGTGACGGCCGGAGCCGAGCGCCTGCGAGAGCTCGCCGGTTGCGGCCTGCGCGGCGGGAATCAGCGCATTGACCAGGGATGACTTTCCCATGCCGGATTGCCCCACCAGCACGGTGGCGCGCCCGGCCAGGCGCTCGCGCAGGCGATCGGTACCGATGGCGGGCGCGGTTTTTTCGCCCGCCGCATCGCGCGGCCGCACGGCGACTTCGAGCACCGCATAGCCGGCATTCTCGAATGGTTTCAGCCGCAGGCGCGCGGCCGGCGCGCCCGCCAGGTCGACCTTGTTCAGCGCGATCAACGCCTCCAGGCCGGCGTCATGGGCGAGCAGCAGGACGCGGGTGACGAATTCGTCGGAGAACCATGGGTCGGCCGCCACCAGCACCAGCAGTTGGTCCGCATTGGCGGCGATCGCCTTGCGCTTGTAGGGGTCGGCACGCTCCAGGAAATTGCGCCGCGGCAGGATGGCCTCGATCACGGCCTGACCCGGGCCGGTGCGCCGGACGTCGACGCGGTCGCCGCAGGCGGCATCGCGTTTCTTGCCGCGCGCCACGCAGTCGAGCCGTTGGCCGGCGTCGGTTTCCACTTCATAACGCCGCCCGAAGACCGCGACCACCGCGCCGGATTCGGTCATCGGCGCGGAATCATGCGGCCCCTGCGGCAGGCGCCAGGCGGCGGGCTGATCAAGCGCCGAGCCCCTTCAGGCGGCCGATGCGGATGAAGGCCGGCGGATGCGAGTCATAGAACGCGGAATGCAGCGGGTCCGGCGTCAGGGTGGCGGCGTTGTCGTTGTAGATCTTGGTGAGCGCGCCGATCAGGTCATCGGCCGAAGTCTGGCGCGCCGCATAGGCGTCGGCCTCGAATTCGTGCTTGCGCGAGGAAAGACTCATCAGCGGGGTGAGCATGAAGGTGAAGGCCGGCATCGCCAGCACCATCAGCGTCAGGGCCATCGCCGGGCTGCGGGCGTCCACGCCGAGGCCGGCGAAGAACCACGCCTGGTGCATCAGCAGCCCCAGGATGCCGAAGAACGCCAGGCTCACCGCGAAGGCCATGGCGATGCGCTTGACGATGTGCTTGTGGCGGAAGTGGCCGAGCTCATGGGCCAGCACCGCCTCGATTTCGTTTTGCGCCAGTTTCTGGATCAGCGTGTCGAACAGCACGATGCGCTTGGCGGCGCCGAAGCCGGAAAAGAACGCGTTGCTGTGGCGCGACCGCTTCGAACCGTCCATCACGAACAGGCCGCCCGCCCTGAACCCGCAGCGCGCCAGCAACTGCTCGATGGCCGACTTGAGCGTGCCTTCCTCGAGGGGCGTGAACTTGTTGAACAGCGGCATGATCAGCGTGGGAAACAGGAACAGCACCAGCAACTGGAATGCGCAATACGCGAGCCAGGCGTATAGCCACCACCACGGCCCGGCGCTGTTGATGAACCAGAGGATCGCCAGCACCAGGGGCGCACCCAGCAGGACCCCGAGCAGCACGCCCTTGACCGCGTCGGTCACGAACAGGGCGCGCGTCATCTGGTTGAAGCCGAAGCGGGCCTCGATGCCGAAGGTGCGATGCCAGGTGAAGGGCAGGCCGGCAAGGCCCGTCACCAGGACGACCGCGCCGATCAGCGCGATTTCGCGGCCGTAGCCGGCCGGGATCGGTGCCACGGCGGCCGCCAGCAGGTTGAGTCCGCCACCGAGCGTGAGCGCGAACAGGAGCGCCGTGTCGACGACGCTTTCGAGCATGCCGAAGCGGGTCTTGGCAACGGTGTAGTCGGCTGCCCGCTGGTGCGCCGCGAGGGTGATGCTGTCGGCGAATTCGCCGGGCACGGCTGGCCGGTGGGCGAGCACATGCGCCGCGTGGCGCGAGGCCAGCCACAGCGTGAGCGCGAGCGAGGCCAGGGCGGCGGCTGCAAAGACGAGGGTGAAGGCATTCATCAGAGGGAAACCCGGGGGCGTGTGCGACAATCGATGTCAGCCTGAGGATTATCACCCAACCGATGCCCCAAGACCAAAACAACCTGATCTGGATCGACATGGAAATGACCGGCCTCTTGCCGGACAGCGATCGGATCATCGAGGTGGCGATCGTCATCACCGATTCCCAGCTCAATACCGTGGCCGAGGCGCCGGTGCTGGTGGTGCATCAATCCGATGCCACCCTCGACGGCATGGACAACTGGAACAAGGCAACGCATGGCAAGTCGGGCCTGATCGACAAGGTCAAGGCATCCGCGCTCGACGAGCGTGCGGTCGAATTGCGCATGCTCGACTTCCTCAGGCTTCATGTGCCCAAGGGCAGCTCGCCCATGTGCGGCAATTCGATCTGCCAGGACCGCCGCTTCCTGGCACGCGGCATGCCGGAACTGGAGGCCTGGTTTCACTACCGCAACCTCGATGTGTCCACGCTCAAGGAACTGGTCAAGCGCTGGAGGCCGGAGTTGGCGAAGGGGCTCACCAAGCACGGCAAGCACGAGGCCCTGGCCGACATCTACGAGTCCATCGAGGAACTCAAGTACTACCGCGAGCACTTCATCCGGCTCTAGGAGGGCGTGGCGCTCATGTCTTGCCGCGGGCCTCGATGGCCTGGTTGCGCTCGGCGAGTTTCCTGATCAGCCCGTCCAGTCCGTCGGCGGCGATCGCGCCGTTGAACTGGTTCTTGTAGGTTTCCACCAGCCGGGCGCCCAGCACGTTGATGTCGGTCACCTTCCAGGCGCTGCCGGCCAGTTCCATGTAGTAGTCGAGCTGAATCGGATCGCCGCCCGGGGCCTTCACGGTTGACCGCACCACCGCCGTGGTGTCGCCCGCTTGCATGCGCAGCGGGCGATACTCCACGATCGTCTCCGGGCGATAGGCGGCAAACGCCCCGGCGTAGGTGTTGATCAGCAGCCGGCTGAACTCGCCTACCAGGGCTTTCTGTTGCTCGGGCGTGGCACGGCTCCAGTGGCGCCCGAGCGCCGCGCGGGTCATGGCCTGCACGTCAAGATACGGCAGCACTTTGGCGTTGATGAGCGCGGTGATTCTTTGCCGGTTTCCGCTGCGCACTTCGCGATCCGCGTCGATGGCGCTGGTCACCTCGGCCACGGCGCGCTTGATGGTCGCGTCGGGCGGTTCCTGCGCGATGCCGGGCGCGGCAATGAGCATGGCGGCAAGCGCGCACAGCGCCAGCATGAGGAAACCCGGTGCCTGCCCGGGTTGCGTTCGGGTCGCTAGGGTGCCGTGGGTTTGCATCAGGTGGTTCCTTTCAATGTGCGGGACATGCCGCGCCCCATGCCTTGGAACGGATTCGATGCCGCCCGGTTCACAGGGATTACCCGTGCTTACAAAGACGGTGCCGCGTTCCCGAGCCACCGGCGCAGCGGTATACTACGGGACTTTAATTTTCCGGGACTTCCATCATGGCCGAACGTAAACGCGTCCGCCGCAACACGCTCGAGCGTCGTTGCCTCTCCAAGGTTTTCAAGCGCATGTTCGCAGGTGCGCCCAAGGGCACGTTCAAGATGCTCGAGAAGATCAAGCGCGCCTGAGCGCCGACGCAGGCGTACCGCCGAAAAAAAGGCCGCCCATCGGGCGGCTTTTTTTTCGGCCGCTTCTTGCAGCGCAGGCTTCTTGTTGGCGGCAGACGGGCAGTCCCTGCGGCCTGCCCGCGCCTAGTCGATGACGTGGACTTCCCCCTGCACGGGGACGCCTACGTTCGACCAGCCCAGCGAAGACGACACGCGCGCCGCGAAATCCAGCGCCGTGGCGTGCTCCCCATGCACGACGAAGATGCGGCCGGGCGCCCTGGTGAAGCCTTTGAGCCAGCGCATCAGGCCCTGCTGATCGGCGTGGGCCGACAGCCCGCCAATGGTGTAGATGCGCGCCTTGACGGGCACGCGCTCGCCCAGCAGACCGACTTCACGGGCACCGTCCACCAGGCGCCTGCCCAGCGTGCCCTCGGCCTGGAAACCGGTGATCAGGATCGATGACGCGCGTCGGGGCAGGTTCTGCGCGAGGTGGTGCAGGATGCGGCCGGCATTGCACATGCCCGAGGCGGCGACGATCACCGCGCCGCCCTTGAGCTGGTTGATGGCCATGGATTCGCGGACGGTCGCCGTATAGCGCAGGTTGAATTGCGTCCCGTGGCCGGCGATCCACGCGGCCACCTCCCTGGCCTGGGCATCGAGCAACTTGTTGAAGCGCCGCGTAGCCGCCGACGCCGCGGTCGCCATCGGGGAATCGACGAACACCGTGAGGTTGGGCAGGCGGCCGCGGCGCACCAGGTCCGCCAGCACGTGGATGACTTCCTGCGTGCGCCCGACGGCGAACGCGGGGATCACCACGTTGCCGCCGCGCGCGAAGGTTTCGGTAACCGCCCGCACCAGTTCTTCCTCGGTATCGCTCAGGGTCCGGTGCAAACGGTTGCCGTAGGTGGACTCGATCAACAGCACATCGGCCGAGGCGACCGGCGTCGGGTCGTTCATCAGGGGCCGCTCGGGCTGCCCGAGGTCGCCGGAAAACACCAGACGGCGCTTGCCCGCATCCGTGGCCAGATCGATGGCCACGATGGCCGAGCCGAGAATGTGGCCCGCGTCGTGGAAGGTGACCTCCACGCCTTCGGCCGGCTGGAACGCGCTCTCGTAGTCGAACGGCTGGAGTTGTTCCAGCGACACCAGCGCCTGGTTGACGGTGTAGAGCGGCGCCAAGTCCTGCCGGCTGAAGCGCCCGGAAACATGCTTGCGGCGGTTCTGCCAGGTGGCTTCGATTTCCTGGACATGCGCGCTGTCGGGCAGCATGATTTCGAGCAGGGCCGCGGTGGCGCGCGTGCAATAGACCGGGCCGCGGAAACCCAGCGCGACCAAGCGCGGAATCAACCCGCTATGGTCGATATGCGCATGGGTGAGCAGCACGAAGGCGAGTTTGCGCGGATCGAAACGGAGGGCGCCCATGTTCTTGGCGCGGGCTTCGCGCCCGCCCTGGAACATGCCGCAATCGACCAGGAACCGCAGTTCGCCGTCCTCGACCAGGTAGCACGAACCGGTGACTTCGCGGGCCGCGCCCAGGAATTGGATTTTCATCGGGCCTATGCTAGCCGATCCAATGCGACGGCGAGGTTCGAACGGGAACCTGCTTGCGCCAGATCAAGCGTCGAGCGGCGCCGCGGTGAGAACATGCGCCCGAAGCTGATTCCAGGAGGACCGCGATGGGCGAACGCAAGCGAATCCTGCTCATACAGGGGCATCCGGACAGGCTCGCCTCGCATCTGTGCCACGCCCTGGAGGGCGCGTACGCCGAAGGCGCGGTAGCGAGCGGCCGACAGGTGCGCCGCGTCGACGTGGCGAGCATCGATTTTCCGATCCTGCGCACCCGGGAGGCATGGGAACGCGGCCTGTTGCCGGCCACCTTGCAGCCGGCCCAGGCCGATATCGGCTGGTGCGATCACCTGGTGCTCTTCTTTCCGCTCTGGATGGGCGACATGCCGGCGCTGACCAAGGGCTTTTTCGAACAGGTGCTGCGGCCCGGTTTCGCGGTCCGGCCGCTGCCCGGCAGCCCGGTGGGAGAGAAGGCGCTGGCGGGGCGCTCGGCCCGCCTGGTCGTGACCATGGGAATGCCCGCGCTTGTCTATCGCTGGTACTTCAGGGCCCACAGCGTGAAATCCCTGGAGCGCAACATCCTGGGACTGTGCGGCATCGCGCCGGTGAACGAAACGCTGATCGGGCAGGTAGACAAGCTTGCCGCCCAGGACGTCGCCCGACACCTCGCTAGGATGCGGGCGCTCGGTTCGGCCGGGCACTGAGGACCCTATTTCGCAAACGAGTCCTTGAGGCCGGCGATCCGGTTGAATACCGCCCTGCCCGCGGCGTGGTCGCGCCGGTCGGCCACGAAATAGCCGTGGCGCTCGAACTGGAAGCGCTGTTCCGCCCGCGCCGCGGCCAGCGATGGTTCGACGAACGCCTGGACGACCCTGAGGCTGGCGGGGTTGAGCGAGGTCGTGAAGTCCTTGCCGCCGGCGTCGGGTTGCGGATCGTTGAAGAGCCGCTCGTACAGGCGCACCTCGGCGGCCAGCGCGTCGCGCGTGCCGACCCAGGTGATCACGCCTTTGACCTTGACGCTCGCGGCGCCGGGGGTTCCGCTCTTGGTGTCGGCGATCAGCCTGGCGAGCACCGTGGTCACGTTGCCGCCGGCATCTTTCTCGCAGCCCGAGCATTCGATGATGTAGCCGTACTTGAGGCGTACCTTGTTGCCTGGAAACAGGCGGAAGTAGCCCTTGGGCGGCGACTCGACGAAGTCGTCGCGCTCGATCCAGATCTCGCTGGCAAGACTGAACGCGCGCTCGCCGCGCTCCGGTTGCTGCGGATGAACCGGCGCCACGCAGGTCTCCACATGCGCGGCGTCGCCGAACACATCGGCCCAATTGGTGATCCTGAGCTTGAGCGGGTCCAGCACCGCCATGGCGCGCGCGGCCTTCGGATCAAGGTCATCGCGCAGGGCGATCTCCAGGGTCGAGTAATCGATCCAGGAGTCGGCCTTGGACACGCCGATGCGCTCGCAGAAAAGGCGAATCGACTCGGGCGTGTAGCCGCGCCGGCGCAGGCCTGCGATGGTGGGCATGCGCGGGTCGTCCCATGCGGTCACGTGCGCCTCGTCGACCAGCTGCTTGAGCTTGCGCTTGCTGGTGATCACGTAGGTGAGGTTCAGGCGCGCGAACTCATGCTGATGCGGCAGGGGCTGCTGCAGCAGGCCGCCTTCGGCCAGGCGCAGCAGCAGCCAGTCGTAGAAGGGGCGCTGGTCCTCGAACTCCAGCGTGCAGATCGAGTGTGTAATGCGCTCGAGCGCGTCCTCGATCGGATGCGCGAAGGTGTACATGGGGTAGACGCACCATTTGTCCCCGGTGCGATGGTGCGAAGCCTTGCGCACGCGGTAGATCGCCGGGTCGCGCAGGTTGATGTTGGGCGAGGCCATGTCGATCTTCGCGCGCAGCACCATGCTGCCTTCGGCATGCCTGCCTTCGCGCATTTCGCGAAAGCGCGCCAGCGACTCGGCGACCGGCCTGTCGCGGAACGGGCTGGGCTTGCCGGGTTCGGTGAGGGTGCCGCGATTGGCGCGCATTTCATCGGCGCTCTGTTCATCCACATAGGCATGCCCGCCATCGATCAGGCGTTCGGCGGCCTCATACATGACGTCGAAGTAATCGCTCGCGAAATAGAGATGGCTGTTCCCGAAACCCTCCCAGGAAAAGCCCAGCCAGGAGACGGCCTCCAGGATGGCATCGACGTATTCCTGGTCTTCCTTCTCCGGATTGGTGTCGTCGAAACGCATGTGGCATACGCCGCCATAGTCGCGCGCCAGCCCGAAATTCAGGCAGATGCTCTTCGCATGGCCGACATGCAGGTAGCCGTTGGGCTCCGGCGGGAAGCGGGTGCGGATTTTCGCCGCGTCCACGGGCGCGCCCTGCTGCACCCTGGCCGGGCCGGGCCGCCCGCTCCAGGCGCGCCCGGCATAGGTGCCGCGGGCGAGGTCGCCGTCGATGATGGTGCGAAGAAAATTGCTGGCAGGGCTGTCGGCGGACATGGAATGCACAAAGGCTGGATCAGTGCAGATTTTACCGCCGGGGCGAAGCCCCGAGGGCAAGCATGCCGGCGCGGCGCTCCTTCATCCGGCGCGCGGGCGCGGGGCATTCACCGCCAAGCGAGGGCAGGCCTGTTCGCAGCGGCGTTCCTGGCAATCAGTCGGCGCGGATATTGGCGTCCTTGACGACCTTGGCCCAGGTCACGACCTGCTCGCGGATGTGCCGGTCGAACATCTCGGGCGCGCCGCCGACGATGTCGATGCCCGACTGGCTGAACCGTTCGCGCACATCGGGCAGGGCAATGACGCGGTTGATCTCCGCATTCAGGCGTGCCACCACATCCTTCGGCGTGGCCGCCGGCGCAACCACACCGAACCACACCGACACCTGATACCCAGGTACGCCGGCCTCGTCGACGGTGGGAATCTCCGGCATGGCGGGCGCGCGTTTCGGCGTGGTGATCGCCAGCGCGCGCAGGCGGCCGGCCTTCACATGCTGGATCACGTTCGGCACGTTGTCGAACATGGCCTGGACCTGCCCGCCGATCAGGTCGGTGACGGCGGGCGCGCTGCCCTTGTACGGGATGTGCGTCAGGTCGACGCCGGCCATCGTCTTGAAAAGCTCCATCGAAAGGTGGTTGGAGGTGCCGTTGCCGGTCGAGGCATAGGCAATCTTGCCCGGGGCGGCCCTGGCTGCCGCGAGCACGTCCTTGACCGACCGGTAGGGCGAATTCGGGTTGACCACCAGCAGGTTGGGCGTGGCGCCCACCCAGGCGAGCGCGGCGAAGTCCCGGGTCACGTCGATCCGTGACTGTGCGTGCAGGCTGTTGATGAGCGCGAACGGGAAGGCCACCACCAGCAGGGTGTGGCCGTCGGCTGCCGACTTGGCGACGAAGTCGGTGCCGATCACGGTGCCGGCGCCCGGCTTGTTCTCCACGTGGGACCCGGGGGAAAACCCCTTGGCAAACTCGCCCGCCAGGGTGCGGCCGAGCGTGTCGTTGAAA
>Ga0209985_10000101_pt1 | contig 94513 bp, 74 predicted proteins | sample NOAtaG_FD_187305 | JGI IMG/M metagenome (GOLD analysis project Ga0209985, IMG submission 187305) | Freshwater lake microbial communities from Lake Erie, under a cyanobacterial bloom - NOAA_Erie_Diel6S_1000h metaG (SPAdes) (version 2) | ecosystem: Environmental > Aquatic > Freshwater > Lake ... | reverse complement strand
CCCAACGGCTTCGTCTGGATGAACCCGCTGCACCCCGAGGCGCGGGCGTTCCTGCTCGATCTGACGCTCGAGGCGATCGGCCGCTACGGCTTCGATGGCGTGCAATTCGACGACCGCATCGTCTGGCCCTACGTGACCATGGGCTACGACGATCACACGCGAAGCGTCTACGCCGCCGAACACGGTGGCCGCCAGCCGCCGGACAACGCGCGCGATCCGGCCTGGATGCGCTGGCGTGCCGACAAGCTCAACGCGCTGGCGGCGGAGTTCTGCGCCGCGCTGCGCGCTGCCCGACCGGGGTTGATGGTGTCGCTCAGTCCGGCGGTCTACCCCTGGAGCTGGGAGCACTACCTGCTGGAATGGCCGCAGTGGGCACGCTGGCCCGAGACGCGGCGCTGGCACGAATTCGTGCCCCAGGCCTACCGCACGAGTTACGCGGCATTCGAATCGACCTGGCTCGAGCAGACCGAGGCCCTGCGCGCCACTGGGGCCTACCGGCCGCAGGAGCTGGTGGCCGGCATCCGGCTCGAAGGCGAAGGCCCCGAGTCGGACTGGGATCAGCTGCGTCGCTCGATCGAACTCGTGCGCCGCCTCGGCCAGGGTGGGCATTCGCTGTGGTTCAGCAAGGGCGTGCTCGGCACCCATGCTGCGGCGCTGAAGGCCTTCTATGGCGGCCGGGTCGCGTCGCCGCGCTTCCCGGCGACGCCGCGCTGACAGGCGCCGGATCCCTTTCATGCGCGCCAAGCACGGGGGCGTCGGCCTGGGCCTGGATGCCGGTGGCACGCAGACCCGCTGGGCGCTTGCCGACGCCGCCGGCCGCACGCTGGCCCGAGGCAGCGTGACGGGCTTCAGCGGCCAGCAGGCGCTGACGGCAGCCGGACGGCGTCAACTCGATGCGGTGTTCCGGGATCTCCGCGAGGCCCTGGTCGCGACCCATGCCTCGTCGCCCCTGGCGTTGTGCGCGGGCGTCAGCGGCTACGACCGCAGTGCCGGCGACACCATGCCCCGCCTGCTCGCGGCGGGTCTCGGCCTGCCACCGCAGGCGGTGCAGTGCTTCAACGATGTCGAACTCGCCTGTCGGCTTGAGTTCGCCACGGGTACCGGGGGCATGGTCTACGCGGGCACCGGATCGATTGCCTGGGCCGTCGATGCCGACGGTGCAGCCCATCACGTCGGGGGCCGTGGCGGGCTGATCGGCGACGAAGGCAGTGGCTACTGGATCGCCAAGCGCGCACTGGCCGAGCTGTGGCGGCGCGAGGACGACGCGCCTGGCAGCGCCGTCCTGTCCGTGCTCGGCGCTCAGGTGTTTGCGGCCGTCGGTGGGCCGCAGTGGGATCAGACCCGCCGGGCATTGGCCGCCAAGGACCGCGGCGAGCTGGGTCAGCTCGCGTTGGCCGTGGCCCATGCGGCCGAGGCCGGCGACGCCTTTGCGCTGTCTTTGCTGAACCAGGCGGGTGACGAGCTGGCGCGTCTGGCCCTGCTGCTGATACGCCGCCATGGCGCGAGACGCATCGCGCTGGCCGGCCGCGTGTTTGATCTGCATGGCGCCGTGCTGTCGCGTCTGGCCGCTGCGCTGCCGGCCGAAGCGAGTGTCTTCCGCAGCGCGCTGGACGTGGCGCCCGCAGCAGCCCGGGCCGCTGCCGCTTCAGTGCGTCTGCCGGTCTGAGTCCGGCGGGGCGTCCGAGCTGGGTTCGGGCGCTTCCGACGCCACACGGTAGCTCTCGCTGGCCCAGGCCCCGAGGTCCAGCGTGCGGCAGCGCTGGCTGCAGAACGGCCGCCAGCGGTTGTCCGGGTGGAACAGCGACGGCCCCTTGCAGGCCGGGCAGGTCACGGTGCGGGCGCTGCGGGGGGAGTCGCTCGTCACAAAGGCCACGCAGGTTTTTGCCAACGCTGCCGGTCAGGCGCACAAGGCGAGTTCGAAGGCGGCGTCCACGTTCGCGTTCTTCAGCCGTCCGTCGGCCTCCGGCCGCATGAAGCGGATCGACACGAGCAGCCGGTGGCCACTGATTTCGGGCACCAGGCCGGTGTCGTCGTTCAGCCGCACGCGCAGCAGCTGGAAGCTCTTGCCCTGGGTCAGGTTCTGCTGGTAGTGCCCACCGGGCGCGGCCATGCGCTGCCAATGGCCGCTGTCGCGCAGCAGGCCCATCAGGGCCGCCAGCGCCTGGGCCAGTGGGGTCAGGGTGGAGAGCCAGCCGTGCAGGTCGGCACGACGGCGTTCGGCCGGGTGCAACTGCCAGGCGTGGTAGGCCGGCAGGTCGAAAGCGCAGGTGCCGCCGGGGATGTTGATCCGGCTGCGGATGCTCATCAGCCAATCGTTGCTGGCCAGCGCCTGACCGGCCTTGCCCGGCATGGCGTTGAGGGCCGCAAAGGCGGTGTCGATGCGTGCCGTCACCGCGTCGAGCGCGGACTCGTCAATGCCCGGATGGCCGCGATAGGCCTGGAGGTGGGCCCGGTGCCGCTCAAGCTCCTTCAGCACGTCGCTCTTCAGGTCGGCGCGCGACGCCACGTCCATCACCTCGAAGATCGTCGCGATCGCGAAGTGGTGGTCCATCGCATCGTCGCGCGCGGCGAGCAGTGCCAGGCGGCCGAACAGGTGTTCGAGCCTCAGCATCGTGCGAATGCCTTCGTTGAACGGGTACTCGTACAGGGCCAAGGCGGGCAGACGATGCTTCGGTGGGAGGAATGGGACTCAAGGACCCGAAGTCATTGTTTCACAGGCACCGGCGGGTCCCGGGCTCAACCGTCGGCTCGACCCACGGCGCAAAGGGCCTGCCACAGGGCGGTCGCCTCGCTTCCAAGGGCATCCAGGTCCAGCCCCTCGTTGTGCAAAGTCGCATCGGCAATCGCCCGCCGCTCGCGGCGACTGGCCTGTTGTGCGACCACGCGTTCGGCGGCGGCGCGGTCCCAACCCGGACGTCGCATCACGCGTTCGATCTGGGTTGCCTCGGCACAGTCCACAACGACGACGCGCTGGACCCGCTCGCGCCAGCCGCCGGCCGCCGACGCCGGCCGGCGCAGCGACTCGGCCAGCAAGGGAACGTCAAAAACAACGGTGGCATCCGGCCCGGCGGCGTCCGCCTGCTGCCGTGCCTGCTGGCCGATCAACGGGTGCAGGACCGATTCGAGCACTGCCTTCGCGTTGGGGTCTGCAAAGACACGGGCGCGCATCGCGGCGCGGTCCAGTGCGCCGTGGGCGTCGGCCACTTCGGGGCCGAAGCGGTCGATCAGCGCCGGCATCGCCAAGCCGCCGGCCGCCGTGAGGCCGTGCGCGATGGCATCGGTGTCGACGAGTACGGCGCCAAGTTCGACCCAGACCGCGGCGACGGTGCTCTTGCCCGAGCCGATGCCACCGGTCAGGCCGATGCGATGGATCGCCATCGAGGGGCGGTGTCGACTTGAGCTCAGGGCTGGAGCAGGATCTCGCCCAGCGTGGAGCCGAAACCCGCCAGTGCCGGCCCGGCGAGCATCGCGACCAGACCGCCGAGCGCCAGGTAGGGGCCAAAGGCCATGCGGTGCTGGCTGCCCTGGCCCTTGAACATCATCGCCGCGATGCCGATGACCGCGCCGAGCCCTGCGGCCAGCAGCAGCAAGCCCGGCAGTGCCTGCCAGCCGAGCAGGGCGCCCAGGCCGCAAAGCATCTTCATGTCGCCTTCGGCCATGGCGTTCTTTTTGCGGAACAGCACCGCCCACAGAAAGCCCAACGCCCAGAGCACCCCGTAGCCCAGCAATGCGCCAGCCAGCGCATCGACGGGAGTCGTGCCGCTCCAGCCCGTCAGGGCCGCGACGCCGCCCAGGCCGATGAGCGCGATCGTCAGCTTCTCGGGCAGCAGCGTGGTATCGAGATCGATGCCACCCATCGCGATCAACAGCGCGGCGGCGACGCAAAACACCACGGTCAGTGCGCCGGGGCCGTGCACCACCGCCAGCGCCGCGAACATCGCTCCGGTGAGCAGTTCAACCAGCGGGTAGCGCACGGAGATCGGGGTCTTGCACGCCGAGCACTTGCCACGCAGCACCAGCCACGACACCACGGGGATGTTCTCGTACCAGCGGATTCGGTGGCCGCAGGCCGGGCAGTGCGAGGCGGGACGCAGCAGCGACAGCGTGCCGAGCTGCTCGACGGTGTGCTCGATCGCCTGCGCCGCGGGGCCGAAGACCTTGGGCGGTGCGGACTTTGCACTGCCCGTCAAGGCCAGCCAGCTGCGGGGATCGCGCAGCGCGTAGTCGCCGACATCGAAGGCCCACCAGTCGCGCATTTCCATCGCCGGCAGGCGGTGGATCACGACGTTGAGGAAGCTGCCGATCAGCAGACCCAGCAGCCCCAGCAGCCAGGGCGACAGCCAGAGATCGGCGCCTTGCGCCAACATGCCGGGCACCGCCTCAGACCACCGAACCGAGCTTGAAGATCGGCAGGTACATCGACACCACGATGCCGCCGATCAACGTACCCAGGATGACGATGATGAACGGCTCCATCAGGCTCGACAGGCCCTTGACCATCTCGTCGACCTCGTCCTCGTAGAACTCCGCCGCCTTGCCCAGCATGTGGTCCAGCGAGCCGGACTCCTCGCCGATCGCGGCCATCTGCAGCACCATGTTCGGGAACACGCCGGTGGCGGTCATCGAGGTCGTCAATGCGGCGCCGGTGGAGACGTCGCGCTGGATCTGCTCGGTTGCCTGCTGGTAGACCGCATTGCCCGACGCGCCGCCCACCGAGTCGAGCGCCTCGACCAGTGGCACGCCAGCGGCGAACATCGTCGACAACGTCCGAGTCCAGCGGGCGATCGTGCTCTTCAGGATCAGGTCTCCGAAGACCGGGATGCGCAGCAGCAGCCGGTCCATCATCATCTGCATCTTCTCGTTGCGCTTCCAGGCCTGGAAGAAGAAGTACAGGCCCAGGACCGGCCCGCCGAGCACGAGGTACCAGTAGCTGGTGAAGAACTCGCTGATCGCGATCACCAGCAGCGTCGGCGCCGGCAGGTCGGCACCGAACGACGCGAAGACGGTCTTGAAGGCCGGGATCACGAACAGCATGATCACCGTCAGCACGATGAACGCCACCACGATCACCGCGATCGGGTACATCAACGCGGACTTGATCTTCTGCTTGATCGCGATCGTCTTTTCCTGATAGATCGCCAGCCGGTCGAGCAACTGCTCCAGGATGCCTCCCGCCTCGCCGGCCTCGACGAGGTTGCAGTACAGCGGGTCGAAGTGGTTGGGGTGCTTGCGGAACGCCGCCGACAGGCTGGTGCCGGTTTCGACATCGGTGCGGATGTCGGTCAGCAGCTTGGTCAGCCGCGGATTGGTTGCGCCACGGGCCACGATGTCGAAAGCCTGCAGCAGAGGTACCCCCGCCTTCATCATCGTCGCCAGCTGGCGGGTGAAGATCGCGATGTCCTTCTGCTTGATCGGCTTGCCGGCGCTGCCGCGGCGCTTGCGCACCTTGGTCACCATCACGCCCTGACGCCGCAAGGTCGCGTTGACCGCGGCCTCGCCACCCGCGCGCATCTCGCCGCGCACGACCTTGCCGTTCTTGTCGCGACCTTCCCACTCGAAGATCAGGTCCTTGGGGCCCTTGGTCGCCAATGCTGCTGTTGCCATGCCGCGTTATCGGACCGAGGCCCGCCAATTGAAGAGTCGGGGGTGCAGGAAGTGCGTCACAGGCCGTATCACTCGTTGGTGACAGTGATCACTTCTTCAAGCGAGGTCGCGCCAAGTCGGACCTTGACCAGTCCCGACTGGCGCAGATCGCGAACGCCTTCGGCCTCGGCCTGCTTGGCGATGTCGAGTGCCGTGCCTTCGGTGAGGATGATGCGCTGGATGGCCTCGGTGATCGGCATCACCTGGTAGATGCCGACCCGGCCACGGTAACCGTTGTTGCACGCCGAGCAGCCGACTGCGCGGTAGGGCTTCCAGTTGCCGTCCAGTTCCTCGGGCTTGAAACCTGCCTTGAGCAGCGATTCGCGGGGGTAGTCGGCCGGCTTCTTGCAGTTTTCGCAAAGCTTGCGGGCCAGGCGCTGGGCTGTGATCAACAGCACGCTGGAGGCAATGTTGAACGGCGCGACGCCCATGTTCAGCAGCCGCGTCAGTGTCGTCGGCGCGTCGTTGGTGTGCAGCGTGCTCATCACCATGTGACCGGTCTGCGCGGCCTTGATCGCGATGTCGGCGGTTTCGAGGTCGCGGATCTCGCCGACCATGATGATGTCGGGATCCTGCCGCAGGAAGCTCTTCAGCGCGGCGGCGAAGGTCAGCCCGGCCTTGTCGTTGACGTTGACCTGGTTGATGCCGGGCAGGTTGATTTCGGCCGGGTCCTCGACGGTGGCGATGTTGACGCCGGGCTGATTCAAGATGTTCAGGCAGGTGTACAGCGACACCGTCTTGCCGCTGCCGGTGGGCCCCGTGACGAGGATCATGCCGTAGGGGCGTTGGATCGCCAGCAGCAGGCGATCCTTTTCGATCTTTTCGTAGCCCAGGGCCTCGATGCCCAGCTTGGCGCTGGACGGATCCAGGATCCGGATCACGACCTTCTCGCCAAACAGCGTCGGCAGCGTCGAGACGCGGAAGTCAATGGCCCGGGTGCCGAACTTCAGCTTCATCCGGCCGTCCTGGGGCACCCGCTTCTCGGCGATGTCCATGCGGCTGATGACCTTGATGCGGCTCGCCAGCTTGTCCTTGATCGCCACGGGGGGCTGGGTGATCTCGCGCAGTTCGCCGTCGACCCGGAAGCGCACCCGGTATGTGTATTCGTAAGGCTCGAAGTGAAGGTCGGACGCACGCAGGTTGATGGCGTCGACCAGCATCTTCTGCAGGAAGCGGACGACCGGGGCGTCCTCGACCTCGGCCACGACGTCGGCGGCCTCGGCGGTTGCAGTCTCCTCGTCGGTGACGTCGAAGTCGAAGTCCGCACTGGCCAGGGACTCGAGCACCTCGTTGGCGCTGGCACCTGCGGCCTCAAGTTGCTTGGCGAGCTTGTCGTGCTCGACGATCACCCACTCGGGCGACAACTGGGTCGCGAACTTGATCCGCTCGGCGGCTTCCTGGTTGGTGGGGTCGGAGGCCCCGATGAACAGGCGGTTGCCGCGCTTGCCCAGCACCAGCAGGTGGTACTGGGCGGCGATCTTCGCGTCGATCAGGTTCTTTGGCAGGCGCGTGTGATCGACCGCGTCGAGATCGATCAGTGGCAACGCCAAGGCTTGCGCCAGGGTGTGGGCGAGATCGTCGCTCTTCAGCGCGCCGGCGCCGATCACCGTGGAGACGAAGTTGCCTTTGTCGTTGCCTTTGGCCTGCTTGGCGAAGTCTTCGGCCGCCTTCTGGCTGAGCTTGCCGGCGCTCACGAGCACCTTGGCCACACCGGTCAAAGATGAGGGTGGCGGCTCAACCACAGTGTCGGTGGCCATGGGCGTGTGGGTAAGCGCCTATGGGGCGCCGAAGGTGAAAACCCCGGGATGATCGCCGATCCTGCCGTCGCTTGTAAACGCGGGGAGACGCAGGGGACCGCCGAGAGGGCGTCACCGCACAAAGGATCCTGGTCGGGGTGAGAGGATTCGAACCTCCGGCCTCTACGTCCCGAACGTAGCGCTCTACCAGGCTAAGCTACACCCCGAAGGAGCCGCGCTGAAGGATTCGAGGCTTTCGAATCCAGGGCTCAAGACAGCCCGGACAGCAACGGCAAGCGGTTGAAACAAGCGTTCGTCAGGACGAACGATGGACCGACCGAACGCATAAGTCTAGCAGAGCTTCCCTTGCCCGCGATGCTGGCAGTGCAGCCAGCGCGCTGTGGGCCTGCTCGGCCTGCCGCTGTGCAGCAGCCCGTGTCGCGGCCAGTGCGCCCGTTCGCCGCACGAGCGATATCACTTCAGGCAACCGCGCGACCTCGCCTTGTTCGATCGCCTGGCGCAGCATCTCGCGGTCGTCAGGGCCGGACTCGGACATGGCGAGCAACAACGGAAGGGTCGCCTTGCCCTCGCGGAGGTCGTCGCCGATGTTCTTTCCCAGCTGTTCGGCATTGCCTTCATAGTCCAGCAAGTCATCGACAAGCTGGAAGGCGGTCCCCAGGCTGCGGCCGTACTCAGCAGAGGCCTCTTCAAGGGCGTTGTCCGCCTGGCCCAGCACCGCTCCGAGCCTGGCGCTGGCCTCGAACAACTTGGCGGTCTTGAAGCGGATCACGCGCAGATAGTCCTCGACCGTGAGGTCGGGGTTGTGCATGTTCATCAGCTGAAGCACCTCGCCTTCGGCAATGACGTTGGTCGCGTCGGCCAGCACGTCCAGGACGCGCATGCGGTTGACCGACACCATCATCTGAAAGGCGCGCGAATAGAGGAAGTCGCCGACCAGCACGCTGGCGGCGTTGCCGAACAACGCGTTGGCGGTGGCCCGTCCCCGGCGCAGCGAGGACTCGTCGACGACATCGTCGTGCAGCAGGGTCGCCGTATGGATGAACTCCACCGTCGCGGCGAGTTCATGGCGCTCGGGCCCCTCGAAGCCGAAGGCCTCAGCGAACAACAGCACCAAACGTGGCCGGATCCGCTTGCCACCCGCGCCGACGATGTAATGCGCGATCTGGTCGATCAGGGGGACGCTTGAAGACAATCGCCTCCGGATGACGGCATCGACCTCACGCATCTCGGCCTCGATCGGGTCGGGCGCGAGGTTGGGGGTGGTGGAGGCGGCGAGCACGTGAGGCGGTTTGGACGTCGGCGTGATTGTAGAGAGGGGGTCGTGCGCCCGGAACTCGGCCGTCCGGCAAACGGCTTCGGCAGTCGCGACTGTTGCTCGCGTGTGCATATGCACGCCCACTTAAGCGAGGCATGGCATAATCGAAGGCTTTTCGTTTTGCGGAGCGTTGCCGGTCACTGCCGGACATGAGACGCCGGGCGGAAAGGTTTCTTTCCCTAGACAAGGATCCCCAACATGTACGCGGTCATAAAAACCGGCGGCAAGCAATACAAGGTTGCCGTTGGCGAAAAGATCAAGGTAGAACAGATTGCTGCGGACGTGGGCCAGGACATCGTGATCGACCAAGTGCTCGCCGTCGGAAGCGGCGCTGAGCTCAAGGTCGGCACACCCTGGGTCGCGGGTGCAAGCGTTGCCGCCACGGTCGTGGCGCATGGCAAGCACGACAAGGTGCGCATCTTCAAGATGCGCCGCCGCAAGCACTATCAGAAGCACGGCGGACACCGCCAGCAGTACACGGAGCTGGTCATCGGCGCCGTGAACGCAGGCTGACGCAACCCGGAGCAACCACACCATGGCACAGAAAAAAGGCGGCGGCTCAACCCGCAATGGCCGCGACTCCAAGCCCAAGATGCTGGGCGTCAAGGTTTTCGGCGGCCAGGCCATCAACGCCGGCTCGATCATCGTCCGGCAGCGCGGCACCAAGTTCCATGCCGGGCGCAACGTCGGCATTGGCAAGGACCACACGCTGTTCGCACTCGTCGACGGCGCGGTGAGCTTCGAGATCAAGGGTGCGCTGAACCGTCAGACGGTCAGCGTGACCCCTGCCGCAGCACCGGTCTGATCAACCCCCGCGCTCTGCGCGAGCGAAGCCCCGGCCCGCCGGGGCTTCGTTGTTTCCGGGCCGGCGCACGCCGCGGCCACTACCATCCCTGAACCATGAAATTCGTAGACGAAGCGACGATCGACATCGCCGCCGGCCACGGTGGGGCCGGCTGCGTGAGCTTCCGGCGCGAGAAGTTCATCCCCTTCGGCGGGCCCAATGGCGGTGATGGCGGCCGGGGCGGGAGTGTCTGGGCGGTTGCGGACCGCAACATCAATACGCTGATCGACTATCGCTACGCGCGGCGCCACGACGCCAGGAACGGCGAACCCGGCCGCGGCTCGGACCAGTTCGGCGCCGCCGGACCGGACATCGAGTTGCGCATGCCGGTGGGCACCATCATCCGCAATGCCGAGACCGACGAGACGATGGTCGAGTTGCTTGAGCACGGCCAGAAGACCTTGCTGGCCAAAGGTGGCGACGGCGGCTTTGGCAATCTGCACTTCAAGACCAGCACCAACCGCAGTCCGCGCCAGAAGACGCCCGGCTGGCCGGGCGAAGCGTTCAAGCTACAGCTCGAACTCCGCGTGCTGGCCGACGTCGGGCTGCTGGGCATGCCCAACGCCGGCAAGAGCACCTTCATCGCGGCGATCTCGAATGCGCGGCCAAAGATCGCCGACTATCCGTTCACGACCCTGCACCCGAACCTGGGTGTCGTGCGCATCGGGCCCGAGCGCAGTTTTGTCGTGGCCGACATCCCCGGCCTCATCGAAGGCGCCAGCGAAGGCGCAGGCCTGGGCCACCAGTTCCTTCGGCATCTGCAGCGGACCCGCCTGCTGCTGCACATCGTGGACGCAGCGCCCTTCGACGAAGGTGTCGATCCGGTCGTGCAGGCGCGTGCCATCGTCGCCGAATTGAAGAAGTACGACCCTGCCCTGCACGCCAAGCCGCGCTGGCTGGTCTTCAACAAACTCGACATGGTGCCGGTCGATGAACGCGAGAAGCGCGTCAAGGACTATGTGCGCCGCCTGCGCTGGAAGGGCCCGGTGTTCGCAATCTCTGCGCTCGCCCGCGAAGGCATGAAGCCGCTGCTGGACGCGATCTACGAACACGTGGCCCAGTTCCAGCGCGAGCCCCCACCGCCGGATCAACGTTTCGAGGCCATGGATGTCTGAACCCGCGCCACCTGGCCCTCTGGTGGCGGCGCGTCGCGTCGTCGTGAAGGTCGGCTCGAGCCTGGTCACCAACGAAGGGCGAGGCGTCGACGCAGCGGCGATCGGAAACTGGGCCCGCCAACTGGCGGCATTGGCCAAGCAGGGCCGTGAGCTGGTGATGGTCTCCAGCGGCGCGATCGCCGAAGGCATGAAGCGGCTGGGCTGGAGCGAGCGTCCCAAGGAGCTTCACGAGCTGCAGGCTGCCGCTGCGGTGGGTCAGATGGGCCTGGTGCAGATGTACGAGAGCTGCCTGTCGGCCCATGGTGTGGCCAGCGCACAGGTGTTGCTGACGCACGCCGACCTCGCCGACCGTGAGCGCTATCTCAATGCCCGATCAACGCTGCTCACCCTGCTGTCGCTGGGCGTGCTGCCGGTGATCAATGAAAACGACACCGTCGTCAACGATGAGATCAAGTTCGGCGACAACGACACGCTGGGGGCGCTGGTGGCGAACCTGGTCGATGCCGATGCCTATGTCATCCTGACCGACCAGCGGGGTCTGTACACCGCAGACCCGCGGCGTGAGGCCGGGGCCCGATTTGTCGACGAAGCCGCTGCCGGCGATCCTGCTTTGGAGGCGATGGCCGGCGGCGCCGCGTCGGCCCTGTCGCGCGGGGGCATGCTGACCAAGATCCTTGCGGCCAAGCGCGCCGCGCGCAGCGGAACCAGCACCGTCATTGCCTGGGGTCGCGAGCCCGACGTGCTGCTGCGGCTGGCCGCCGGCGAGCGCATCGGCACCGCACTCGTGGCGCCCACCGCCAAGCTCGCGGCGCGCAAGCAGTGGATGCTCGACCACTTGCAGCTGCGCGGGGCCGTGCGGGTGGATGCCGGCGCCTCGGCCAAGCTGCGCGACGAGGGCAAGAGCCTGTTGCCGATCGGCGTTCACGAGGTCCAGGGCGAATTCGTCCGCGGCGATGTGATCGCAGTGTGCACGCTTGATGGGACCGAGCTGGCGCGCGGGCTCGCAAACTACGCCGCCGCGGAAGCGCGGCTGATCGCCCGCAAGCCGTCGTCGCAGATCCAGGCGCTGCTGGGCTATGCGAACGAACCTGAAATGATCCACCGGGACAACCTGGTCCTGGTGTGAGGACGCCCCTTCAGCCGCCAGGCGGCCAGGGCGTGTCGGGTGCCGGGTCTGCGCCGACGCATGGGTCGATTGGCGGCTCCAACGGCCGCGGCGCGTCGCCTTCCAGGCGCTGCGCACGCATGCCTGCACGCAGGTAGCGATTGGCCGGGTTGACGCGCGGGAGGAAGCGGGCGAGTTCGGTCAGTGCCATTTCGTAGACGCCGCGCTTGAACTCGATCACGAGGTCCAGAGGAACCCAGTAGTCGTTCCAGCGCCAGGCGTCGAACTCCGGGTGATCGGTGGCGCGCAGGTTCATGTCGCTGTCGCGGCCGACCAAACGCAGCAGGAACCAGATCTGCTTCTGGCCCCGGTAGTGGCCACGTGCATCTTTACGGATGAAGTGCTCGGGCACCTCGTAGCGCAACCAGTCGCGGGTGCGGGCGATGATCTGCACGTGCTCAGGGTGGAGCCCGACTTCCTCGTGAAGCTCGCGCAGCATGGCCTGCTCGGGCGTTTCGCCGTGCTTGATGCCGCCCTGCGGAAACTGCCAGGAATGGGTCTTGAGCCGCTTGCCCCAGAAGACCTGGTTTCGCGCGTTCAACAGGACGATGCCGACGTTGGGCCTGAAGCCCTCTCGGTCGAGCATAATCGATCCTCGATTTGTGACTGTTTTCATTATTGCACCGGCCCGGTGCAGCCTGCGAACCCTCGCTAACCCTCGTCGTACCGCCCTGGTGCGGCGCCCGTTGGGGGATCCTCGCGGTGGGTGTCCAAGCCTTGGCCAGCCGGGGCCCTGACGCTTGACGAACACCCATGAAAGCCAGCCAGACCTTCATTTCCACGCTCAAGGAAGCGCCAGCCGACGCCGAGGTGATGAGCCACCGGCTCATGATGCGCGCAGGTTTCATCAAGCGTCTGGCCGCAGGCATCTACAACTACATGCCGCTGGGCCTGCGGGTGATCCGCAAGGTCGAAGGGATCATCCGCGACGAAATGGTGCGCGCCGGCTCGGTGGAGTTGCTGATGCCGGTCGTTCAACCGGCCGAGTTGTGGCAGGAGACCGGACGTTTCCAGGCCTATGGGCCCGAACTGTTGCGGGTCAAGGATCGCCATGATCGCGACTACATCGTGCAACCCACGAGTGAAGAGGTCATCACCGACATCGCACGCCAGGAACTGCGCAGCTACAAGCAACTGCCACGCAGCTTCTTCCACATCCAGACCAAGTTCCGTGACGAGCGCCGGCCGCGCTTCGGGGTGATGCGTGGCCGCGAATTCACGATGAAGGATGCCTATTCCTTCGACCGTGACCAGGCCTCGGCGCTGAGGAGCTACCAGACGATGTACGAGGCCTACAAGCGCATCTTTGATCGCTTCGGCCTTCAGTACCGCGCGGTGGCGGCAGACACTGGAGCGATCGGAGGCGACGCCTCGCACGAGTTCCAGGTCATCGCCGACACCGGCGAAGACGCCATCGTCTTCTGCCCGACCAGCGAATACGCCGCGAACATCGAGCTCGCCGAGGCGCTCCCGCTGCTGGCCTCGCGCGCGGCTGCGACGCAGGCGCTGGCCAAGACGCCCACGCCGGGCAAGAGCACCTGCGAGGACGTGGCCTCGTTGCTCGGCCTGCCGCTGGAACGGACGGTCAAGTCCTTGGTGCTGGCCACCGACGACAAGAACGACGCCGGCGACAGCATTGGCACCACGGTCTGGCTGCTGCTGGTGCGCGGCGACCACAGCCTGAACGAGGTCAAGACCGGCAAGCTGGCCGGGCTGAAGGCCGGCTGGCGGTTCGCGACCGTCGCCGAGATCGAGTCGCACTTCGGGACCCGACCGGGTTACCTGGGGCCGATCGGCACCTGCAAGCCCGTGAAGGTGGTTGCCGAACGCACGGTTGCGGCGATGAGCGACTTCGTCTGCGGTGCCAACGAGGCCGACTTCCACTACACCGGCGTCAACTGGGGACGCGACCTGCCCGAGCCCGATCTCGTGGCCGACATCCGCAATGTCGTCGCCGGCGATCCGTCGCCCGACGGCAAAGGCGTGCTCGCGATTCAGCGGGGCATTGAGGTCGGGCACGTGTTCTACCTCGGCACCAAGAAGTACAGCGAGCCGATGAAGGCCCACTACCTCGACGAAACCGGCAAGCCGCAACCCTTCGAGATGGGCTGCTATGGCATCGGCGTGACGCGCATCCTGGGCGCTGCCGTCGAACAGAACTTCGACGAGCGCGGCATGATCTGGCCGACGGCGATCGCGCCGTTCGAGGTCGTGCTGTGCCCGATCGGCATGGACCGCAGCGCCGAGGTCCGGGCGGCTGCCGAGCAGCTTCACGACACGCTGGCAGCCGCTGGCGTTGACGTCGTGCTCGATGACCGTGGCGAGCGCCCCGGCGCCATGTTCGCCGACTGGGAACTGATCGGCGTGCCGCTGCGCGTGGTCATTTCCGACCGCGGCCTGAAGGCCGGCATGTTCGAAGTCCAGGGCCGGCGCGAGGCGACGGCCAGCGCGGTGGCGGTCGCCGACGTCCCGGCCGAGGTCAAGCGGCGGTTGAACCCGCAATGAGGCCGAGCGCCGCGCGCGAACCTTTGCCCGACGCGCTGCGTGCGCTGGCGATGCTGGCGGTGCTGGTGGTCAATGCCGCGGGTTACCTGGTCGCGCCCTGGGGCCCGCTGCTGGGTGAGCGGACACCGCCGGACAGCGGGGTTGCCACTGCCGTGCAAGGGCTGACCGCTGCGATGCTGCAAGGCAAGGGCTACCCGATGCTGGCCTTCTTGTTCGGGATGGGCCTGGTGCTCGCATCCCGCGGGCGTGAGCCGATGCTGGCGAGCGCTCGCGCCACCACGCGTCAGAAGAGGCTGCTCGTGCTGGGCGTGTTGCATGGCGTGTTCGTCTACTTCGGTGACATCCTGACGATGTACGCCTTGATCGGCTGGCACTTGTTGTCTCGCGTGCGCGAGCCCTGGCGCAGCTTTCGTCGCCGTCTATGGCGGGCGCTGTGGTGGGCGCTGGGCGTCACTGCGCTGACCGTGCTGCTGATGCTGTTCATCGCGATGCAGCCCGACCTGGCTGGCGAGCCGACCATGCCGGCCGATGAGCCTGCGGTGGTGCAGGCGCTGCGCTGGGTGGACTTCTGGATCGTCAACGCCAGCGCTTATGGGGTGATTCAGCTTGGCTCCTTGTTGCTCGCCTGGCCGGTGCTGCGCCTGTGCATGTTGTGCGGCATTGCGGCGGCGCGGCTGCGACTGCTGACGCATCGTCGCTGGCGCGCGGCGCTTGAACGGTGGATCGTCCGCACAGCGCTGCCGCTGCTGCTGCTGAACCTGGGTTACGGCTGGGCTTACATCAGCGCGTCGACCGGCAGTGAGCGGGCGTTCTGGGTCGAGTCGCTGGGCAATCTGATCGGCCCGCCATTTGCCGCCGTCTACGTCATGGTCCTGGCGTTGGCTGCCCGTGGCGGCACCGCGGCATGGTGCCGGAGCCTCGCCCCCCTGGGTCAGCGCACGCTGACGCTCTACGTGGGTCACGGCCTCTTGTGCGTGCTGCTCTTTGGAGGCGTCGGCCTGGGTCTTGAACTCAGCACGCTGGACATGGCGATCTTCTCGGTGGTGCTCTGGAGCCTGGCCCTGGCCTTGGCGCATGCCAGTCGGGCGCGCCGGTGGCCGTTGGAAGCGTGGTTGGCACGGCGTTGAGACGGCGCACGGCCCTGGCGGTCCTGCCGTCACTGGCCTGCGGGCTCGGATCGGGCCTCGCCTCGTCCCGCGCGCACGCTGGGCGGCAACTCGAGGAGCCGTTGGCCGACTCGGTGCGCAGTGCGCTGTCGTCGGCGATCGCAAACCGGGCACCGCCCACCCCCGTGTTCGCGAGCACGGACGAGCGCCTGGCGCAACTGCGTTGGCTCGGAGCGATGAGCGACCGGCTGAAGCGACGCAAGTCCGATGCCCGGACACGGGTCGAGTTCCTGAACACGGTCTGGTACGAGAGTCGTCGTTCGGGCTTGGAAGACGCCCTGGTGCTGGGCTTGATCCAGGTCGAGAGTGGCTTCCGCAAGTACGCGATCAGCGTCGCTGGCGCGCGTGGCTACATGCAGGTGATGCCGTTCTGGACCCGTGTCATCGGCGACGGTGATCCGGGGCGCCTGTTCCATATGCAGACCAACCTGCGCTATGGCTGCACCATCCTGCGCCACTACCTGGATCGGGAGCGGGGAGACCTCTTCCTGGCGCTCGGCCGCTACAACGGCAGCCGCGGTCAGAGGCCGTATCCAGACGCCGTGATGGCGTCACGCCGGCAGTGGGAATTCCAGGACACCGGCCGCTGAGCCGCGTGCCGATGGCTTACAGGCCCTGCCACTCCTGGGGGCGGGCGTTGGCGATGCCGACCAGCGAAAGCACACGTTCAACCGTCTCGGCGACCATCGCCTCGATGCTCGTGGGTCGGTGATAGAACGCTGGCAGCGGTGGGAACACGATGCCGCCCATCTCGGTGACGGCCACCATGTTGCGCAGGTGGGCCAGGTTCAACGGTGTCTCGCGCACCAGGAGCACCAGGCGTCGTCGTTCCTTGAGCGTCACGTCGGCCGCGCGGGTCAGCAGGTTGTCGCCCATGCCGTGGGCCACTGCGGCCAGGGTCTTCATCGAGCACGGGGCGACGACCATCGCGGCAGTGTCGAAGCTGCCGCTGGCAATGCAGGCGCCGACATCGCCCGGCGCATGGGCCTGGTCGGCGAGTGCCTCGAGGCCGCGTCGATCGAGCCCGCATTCGTGGTGAACGTTCAGCACCCCGGCCGGCGTCACGACGAGATGGGTTTCGACCGAGAGTTCGCGTGCCCGGCGCAGCAACTGGACCGCGTATGCCGCTCCGGTGGCGCCGGTGATGCCGACGACGAGTCGGGGGCGGGTCATGGCGGAACGCGCCGCGGGCGGGGCATCAGGACTTTGCGGCAAGCACCTGCTGCAACTCGCCCGACTGGTACATCTCCATCATGATGTCCGAGCCCCCGACGAACTCGCCGTCGACGTACAGCTGCGGGATCGTCGGCCACTGGGCGTAGTCCTTGATGCCCTGGCGGACCTCTTCGTCCTCAAGCACGTTGAAGGTCTTCATCTCGGTGACGCCGCTGGCCTTCAGGATCTGGATGGCACGGCCCGAGAAGCCGCACATCGGGAACTGGGCGGTGCCCTTCATGAAGAGCATGACGCGGTTGGACTTGACGAGGTCGTCGATGCGCTGTTGAACGTCGCTCATGGCGTTGGCTTTTCTGAGGCGGAAGAAACAGAAGCGACGATTGTCCGCCAGCAGCGGATGCCCCCGCGGGCGACCTTCAGAAGGCGTAGCGCAGCCCGACCTGCAGCACGGGGGACCAGCGCATCTCGCGCAGCGTCTGATCGAAGCTGGCGTTGCCCGAGGCCGCCCGCGCCCACTGGCCGAGCGCAGAGAAGTTCTCGGACACCAGGCCCAGATCGGCCATCAGGCTGAGTCCCGGCAGCCAGGCCGATCCGGTGAAGCCCAGGCCCAGATACGGCTGGGTGCCGCGTTCGGCACTGTTGCGGCTGGACACGCCGGACTGCTGCAGGCTCCAGCCCAGTGGTGCGGCGGATGGCGAGCCGACCCACTGCGCCAGTGGACTCGCACCCACCGGCGAGCCGACCAGCACGCCACTGGTGGCGCGAAACTGCCCGAAGCGCGGCGAGGCGAAGACGTAGTCGCCCAGCAGGGCGCCAGCCTGCAGGTTGCGCATGCCGAGCAGCGCCTCGCCAAGCGGCATCAAGGCCACGGGGCCCAGGCTCAGCGGCGAAGGGGATACGGCTTGCAGTGTGACGCGAGCCTGCCACTGAGGCCAGACCTCGCTGGCCGCTGGCAGCAGCAGGCCATCGCCGGCTCGAGCGGGTGTCGGGGTCAGGGCCGATGTCGCGACAAACATCGCCAGGAACAGTGCTTCGCGCGGCAGCATCTGCAACTCCTCGTCCTGCTTTTGGCCGTTGATGATGCGCGCATTTGCTGCCGATTGCATCCACCGAACGTGGCCGATTTGTCACGTTCTGGCCCGGCTCGACCACTGCCCGCCGGTGCAACGCGGCAGGCCGGCGAGGTCGGCCCGGGTTTCAACGCGGGCGAACCCGGCGCTTTCGAGCAAGGCCCGAGTCGCCGGCCCCTGGTCGTGGCCGTGTTCGAACAGCAACCAGGCTCCGGCTGCAAGCTGCGGCGCAGCGCCGACGGCGATCTGGCGGATCGCCTCGAGCCCATCGCCGCCCGGGCTCAGCGCCAGCTGTGGCTCATGGTGCAGTGCGGCCAGGTGCGGGTCGCCCGCGGCGATGTAGGGCGGATTGGCGAGCACGAGATCGAATGGCTGGCCCGCCCAGGGCTGCCACCAGGGGCCCTGGGCAAACGCCACCCGCCGACCCAGCCGATCCGCGTTGGCGCGTGCCACTGCCAGCGCCTCGGCGCTCAGGTCGCTGGCGTGCAAGACGGCATCTGGCCGCCGTTGGCCGACGGCCAGAACGATGGCGCCGCTGCCGGTGCCGAGGTCGAGCACCTTCGGGGCGGGCTGCGGCTGCAGTGCTTCGATCGCCCAATCGACCAGCAACTCGGTCTCCGGACGCGGAATCAGCACCGCAGGCGTGACATTCAGGTCCAGTCCGCAGAAGCGGGTCTCGCCGAGCACGTAGGCGAGCGGCTCGCCGGCCGCTCGACGCTGCAGCGCCGCGAGGCAGGCCCGCGCGAGCGCCGGATCGAGCGGTGCGTCGTCGTGCGCCAGAAGCCAGGACCGGGGCTGCCTCAACAGCGCCGTGAGCAGCCACTGGGCGTCGAGCCGGGCGACTCCGAGCCGACGAGCCAGCGCCAGCGCGGCACCGACGCTGGGTGGCGGGTCCGCCACCATCGCAGGATCAGGCACCGCCGGACTCGAGCTGGGCCAGTTGTTCGGCGGCACGGGCGGCCTGAAGCGCGGTCACCACGTCGTCGAGATCGCCGTTCATCACCGCCGCGAGCTTGTACAGCGTCAGGTCGACGCGGTGGTCGGTCAGCCGGCCCTGCGGGAAGTTGTAGGTCCGGATGCGGTCGCTGCGGTCGCCGCTGCCGACCAGGCTCTTGCGCGTGGCCGCCTCCTTGGCAGCGCGTTCGTTGCGCTCCTTGTCGCGCAGCCGTGCCGCGAGCACAGCCAGAGCCTTGGCCTTGTTGCGGTGCTGGCTGCGGTCGTCCTGGCATTCGGCGACCAGGCCGGTCGGCATGTGGGTGATCCGGATCGCGCTGTCGGTCTTGTTGACGTGCTGGCCGCCGGCACCACTGGCGCGGAAGGTGTCGATCCGCAGGTCGGCAGGATTCAATGCCGCTTCTTCGGCCGCGTCGGGCTCGGGCAGCACCGCCACCGTGCAGGCACTGGTGTGGATGCGGCCTTGGCTCTCGGTGACCGGGATGCGTTGCACGCGGTGTCCACCCGACTCGAACCGCAGCCGGCCGTAGGCGGCGTCGCCTTCGATCCGCAACACCAGTTCCTTGAAGCCACCGAGCTCCGCCTCGTGGCTGCTGAGGACCTCGGTGCGCCAGCCTTGGGTCTCGCAGTAGCGCAGGTACATGCGTGCCAGGTCGCCGGCGAAAAGGGCGGACTCGTCGCCGCCGGTGCCGGCGCGGATCTCGAGGAAGGCGTTGCGCGCGTCGTCGGGGTCGCGTGGCAACAGAGCCTGGTGCAGCGAGGCATCGAGTTGCGTCAGCTCGCCTTCGGCGCTTGCGATTTCCTCGCGCGCAAGGTCGACCATCTCGGGCTCGTTTGCCAAAAGGTCCAGCGCCTCGCTGCGGTCGGCCTCGCGTTGCTGCCGTCGCCGCCACAGGCCGACCACAGCCCCGGCCTCCGACTGTTCGCGTGCGAGCTGCCGCCAGCGGGCCAGGTCCGACACCACCGCGGGGTCGGCAAGCAGCGCATCGAGTTCCGCCAGACGCAGTGCCAGGCGTTCGAATCGATCCTTGAACTTCTGCAGGTTGACGGTGGGGACAGCGGCATTCATCGGGGGCGGCAAGGGCAGGGTTCGAACACGCGGAACGAGCGGCAGGGTTTCGGGCGGGAGTGCAAGACCCGGGCGACGCGTCGGTCGCCGGCGAAACGATCCGCGACGCTAACGTCCGTGTTCAGTGCCGCCGTCGCCGTTGCCGCCGGATCGGCCGGTCTTGCCGCGCAGGAACAACCGCGACACGGTGTTGCTCAGCTGGCGGCGTTCTTCGCCTTCGGCCCCGTGCAGCTCGGCAAGGGTGCCGTGGAGCATCTTGTGGGTCAGCCCGCGCGCCAGCGCCTCGAGCACCTGATCAACCGGTTCGCCACGGGCGAGCAGCTTGCGAGCCCGGGTGAGCTCGAGGCTGCTCCAGTCGTCGGCCTGGCGGTTCAGGGCCTGGATCAGCGGCACGGCGGCGCGTTGGTCCAGCCAGTGCGAGAAGCTCTGGACGCCGGCGTCGATGATGGCTTCGGCCTGCGCAACGGCCGCCAGGCGCTTTTCACCCGCGGTCTGCACCAGCGCGGACAGGTCGTCGACCGTGTAGAGATAGACGTCGTCGAGCTGGGCGACCTCGGGCTCGATGTCGCGAGGCACAGCGAGGTCGACCATGAACATCGGCCGCCGCCGGCGCGCCTTCAGGGCCCGCTCGACGGCTCCCAGGCCGATGATCGGCAGCGTGCTCGCGGTGCACGAGATCACGGCGTCGTACTCGTGCAGGCGATCGGGCAGCTCGGCCAGGCGCAAGGCCTGGGCACCGAAGCGCGCGGCGAGGTGTTCGCCGCGTTCGAGCGTGCGGTTGGCCACCGCCATGGCCTTGGGGTTGCGCGCGGCGAAATGCGTCGCCACCAGCTCGATCATCTCGCCTGCACCGACGAACAGCACCTTCATGTCCTCAAGACGCTCGAAGAGCTGCGACGCCAGTCGTACCGAGGCCGCGGCCATGCTGATCGAATGCGCGCCGATCTCGGTTGCGCTGCGAACCTCCTTGGCGACCGAAAACGAGCGCTGGAACAGCTGGTGCAGCGTCGTGCCCAGGGTGCCCGCCTCGTCGGCCAGGCGAACCGCCTGCTTCATCTGGCCCAGGATCTGCGGCTCGCCAAGCACCATCGAGTCCAGGCCCGAGGCGACGCGGAAGGCATGTCGTGCCGCCGCGCGGTCTTCCATGACGTAGCTGTGGGCCTGCAACTGCGCCGCCGCGATGCCGCGACGCTCGGCCAGCCAGTCGATCGCGGGGCGGACCAGTTCGGCCACCTGAAGCCCGCCCGCGGCGACGTAGATTTCGGTGCGGTTGCAGGTCGAGACGATCGCGGCTTCGGGCGTCGCACGGGCCAGATGTCCGGCCAGTCCCTTGAGCTCGGGGCCCAGTTGGTCAGGGGCAAACGCCAGCCGCCCGCGCAGGTCGAGCGGGGCCGTGGTGTGGTTTAGCCCGAGGGCAAGGACGCTCACGTGGGTCAAAAATATGCAACAAAGCCGCAGCCGGAGGATGCCACGACACCAGTGGGGATGATCCGGGTGACGGCCCTACACGTCAACGAGGGTTGTCGGATGACCGTGCTCGGAGCCTTGAACCACTTGCTGAACCTGTTTCTGCCGGCACTGGCACTGGCGGCAATTGCCGCGGCCCTTGCCAAGCTCGTCTGGCGGCGCGAGCTTGTGGCCGTGCCGTGGGTGACATTGCTGGTCTGGGCCGCAGCGGCCAATGCCGTGGTCACGCTGGCCGGGCTGGTGCTGTTCGAGCGCGATGGCAAGATGGCCACCTACGGCACGATGCTGGTCGCCAACGCGCTCATGCTGTGGTGGCGGGGCTTCCGCTTCGCTCGGCGCTGACTGGGGCGGTGGTCGCTTCACCGATCGCGCGAGCCTCGTCCAGCACCGGGTTGCCGCGCAGCGAGTGCGGCAGCGCCGAGACAATGCGCACGTCCAGCATCTGCCCGACCAGGCGCGCACCGTTGGGCCCGCCGTCGAAGTTGACGATGCGATTGCAGACCGTCCGGCCCATCAGCTCGGCGGCGTCCTTTCGGGAGCGGCCCTCGACCAGGATGCGCTGAACCGTGCCGACCCGGCTGGCCGAGATGCGACGGACATTGGCCTCGACCGTCGCCTGCAGGTGCTGCAGGCGCTTGAGTTTCAGTTCCTGCGGCGTTTCGTCGGCCAGCGCCGCGGCGGGTGTGCCCGGGCGCTTGCTGAAGACGAAGCTGAAGCTGGAGTCGAAGCCGATTTCCTCGATCAGCGCCATCAGTCGGGCAAAGTCGTCCTCGGTCTCGCCGGGGAAGCCGACGATGAAGTCCGAGCTCAGGCTGAGGTCGGGCCGCACGGCGCGAAGCCGGCGCACGATCTGCTTGTACTCCAGCACGGTGTAGCCGCGCTTCATCGCCGACAGGATGCGGTCGCTGCCGTGCTGCACCGGCAGATGCAGGTGGCTGACAAGCTTGGGTAGCCGCCCATACGCCTCGATCAGTCGCGGCCCGAACTCCTTGGGGTGGCTGGTCGTGTACCGGATGCGCTCGATGCCCGGGATCGCCGAAACCTCATCGAGCAGCAGGGCGAAGTCGGCCGTCTCGTCGGTGTCGCGGTCCAGCGTTCCGCGGAAGGCATTGACGTTCTGCCCGAGCAAGGTCACTTCCTTGACGCCCTGTGCGGCCAGGCCTTCGATCTCGCGCAACACCGCATCCATCGGCCGGCTGACCTCTTCGCCGCGCGTGTAGGGCACGACGCAATACGAGCAGTACTTGCTGCAGCCCTCCATGATCGAGACGAAGGCCGATGCCCCCTCGACCCGGGCTGGTGGCAGATGGTCGAACTTCTCGATCTCGGGGAAGGCGATGTCGATCTGCGGCCGGCGTTGCGCAACGCGGTCGGCCAGCAACTGCGGCAGGCGATGAAGCGTCTGCGGGCCGAAGACCACGTCGACATACGGCGCCCGCTCGACGATGGCTGCGCCTTCCTGGCTGGCGACACAGCGCCAACGCCGATGAGCACCCCCTTGCTCTTCAAGTGCTTGACGCGGCCGAGGTCAGAAAAGACCTTCTCCTGCGCCTTCTCGCGCACCGAACAGGTGTTGAACAGGATCAGGTCCGCCTGCTCGGGGTCGGGGGTCGCCTCGTAGCCCTCTGCGGCGCGCAACACGTCGACCATCTTGTCCGAGTCGTACTCGTTCATCTGGCAGCCGAAGGTCCGGATGTAGACCTTCTTCGGCGCGGGTGCGGAATCGCTCATGGACGGCTCCAGGTCTGGGTGGCGGGGTCGTAGCGCAGCGCGGCGGCTTCCTGGGCGTTGCGCGGCCAGGGCTGACGCGCGGCCTCGGCGGCGCTGAGGATCCACGCGTCCTGCAGCAACCCGGAAGCGTCCAACGTGTAGTGCACCAGCAGCCGTTGGCCGGCCAAGGTGCCAGAGAGCACCAGCAGGTTGTCGGCATTGCGGATGCGCGAGCCCGGGGCCAGCTTCACCGAACTGCCGTTCAGCACCGCAGTCGGGGGCTGCATGACGACCAGCTCGCCTCGAAAGGCATGGGCCGGGAATGGCCGCTGCAAGGTCTGGCCCGAGGCCGCAAGGGCCGAAAACGCAAGTCCCAGCGCGAGCAGCGCGGGACCGGGGACACAGCGGTTCATGGTGTGGATCCAGGGGCTGTGGACGAACAAGCCGGCATCGCCGTGATGACGAGCCGGAACCAAATGCAAAAAGCCCCGCGTCCGGTGCTGGAACGACGGGGCTTCGTGCGCGGAATCTGGTGGCGCTTCAGGGATTTGAACCCCGGACCTGCGGATTATGATTCCGTCGCTCTAACCAACTGAGCTAAAGCGCCAAAGCCCGCCATTATATGCAGCGCGGCCGAGTCCGTTCGCAGCCGCCGCCATGTTCTCGTTTTTCCGGAAGAAGCCCGCCGAGGCGCCCGCTACGGCAATGCCCGCCGCACCGCCGGCGTCGCCTTCGATTCCTTCGTCGGAGCCCGCAGCCGAAGTCCCGCGCGCGTCGTGGCTCGACCGCCTGAAGTCCGGCCTGCGCAAGACCGGCAGCAGCATCGCGCAGGTCTTTGTCGGCACCCGGATCGACGACGCCCTGTATGAGGATCTTGAGGCCGCGCTGCTGCAGGCCGACACGGGAGTGGCGGCCACCGAACATCTGTTGGCCGACCTGAAGCGCCGCGTCAAGCTCGCCAAGACCACCGACCCGCATGCGGTCAAGGGCCTGTTGGCCGACGCGCTGACCGAGTTGCTGCGCCCCCTGGAGCGTCCGCTGGTCGTCGGCGAGCATCAACCGACGGTCTTGATGGTGGTCGGTGTCAACGGTGCCGGCAAGACCACGACCATCGGCAAGCTCACCCACCACCTGGCGGCGGCCGACAAGAAGGTGCTGCTCGCCGCGGCCGACACCTTCCGCGCCGCGGCGCGCGAACAGCTCACCGTCTGGGGCGACCGCAATCGGGTCGAGGTCGTCAGCCAGCAGGGCGGCGACCCGGCGGCGGTGAGCTTCGATGCGGTGACCGCTGGCCGCGCCCGTGGTGCGGCGGTCGTCATTGCCGATACCGCCGGTCGGTTGCCGACACAGCTTCACCTGATGGAAGAACTGAAGAAGATCCAGCGCGTCATCGGCAAGGCCCAGCAGGGGGCCCCGCACGAGGTACTGCTCGTCGTGGACGGCAACACCGGCCAGAACGCACTGGCTCAGGTCAAGGCCTTCGATGCCGCGCTGAGGCTGACTGGCCTGGTCGTCACCAAGCTGGATGGCACGGCCAAGGGGGGTGTGCTGGCGGCGATTGCGCGCTGGGGTGCCGAGCAGGGACGCGTGGTGCCCGTGTGCTTCATCGGCGTCGGCGAGAAGCTCGAGGACCTGCAGACCTTCGACGCGCGAGAGTTCGCCCAGGCGTTGCTGAGCTGACCGTCCGCTGTCGAAGGGCGATCTCAGCGGCGGACGGCGTCGAGCGCGTCGTCGAAGAAGGCCGAGGGCACCGGCTCCATGGCATCGCCGCCCCCATGGCGGGCATCTCCCTCCGACAGCAGTTCCTCGACGTCAGCCACCGGGATCAGCGGCATCGGCCCTGACGAGGTCGGCTTGATGCCGGTGGCCACCGGCCCGAGCAGGGGCATCAGCGTCGTGCGGACTTCAGCGGCGCTCGGGAGATGGCCCTCGCGCCAGACGACGACGTGCACACCTGCCGCCCGGAGCACGCGGCCCAGCCGCTCGTGGCGGCGGCGGCTGCGGTCGGACTCTTCCGAGGCCCGGATGTCGATCACGGCCATCGGCCGCGATCCGGCGTCGCACAGCAGCAGATCGGCACTGAGCGCACCCACCCGAGACAGCCACTCGCCGTACGAGCGCCGCGTCGGGACCCGAACGAAGCGCGACAGCGGCACCTGGGCCAGCACCAGCGAGCCCGGCATCGCACGCTTGAGCAGGTCGAGCGCCTGGCGCTCGTTGATGGTCAGCACCCGCGCGGCTTCAGGAGGCCAGCCGGCGACGGTGTCCGGAGCGTCCTCGACACCGCGCGACCGGCGGTCGTGACTCTGGCGCGAACGCCAGCGAAAGAACAGCCAGCTCAACAAGAGCAGGGCCGTCGCAGGCAGGACAAAAGGAGGGAACAGTTCCATGGGGTTCTTCGGTAGCGGCGGGGACACGCCGACACTGAGTGAACCTTCGGCTCGAACGTGCACGTCCTCAATGGTGGGAGCGACAACAAGCGTGTCCGGCCGTAACCGGAGGGCGCCCCTTGCGGTTACAGCTGCAACCGAATGCGGCTTCTGGTGGGCAGGCGTGCCTCAGCGCGGCATTCCCGGGAAGCCGCCGCCGCCCATGCCCGGCAGCCCGCCGCCGCCCATGCGCTTCATCATCTTCATCAGGCCGCCGCCCTTCATCTTCTTCATCATTCCCTGCATCTGGTCGAACTGGTTGAGCAGGCGGTTGACGTCCTGGATCTGAACCCCGGCGCCGGCGGCGATTCGTCGCTTGCGGCTGGCCTTGGTCTTGCCGTCCATCAGCAGCGCCGGGTGGGAACGTTCCCTGGCCGTCATGGCGTTGAGGATCCCCTCCATGCGGCGCACGTCGCGCTCGGCACGGCCCATGTCGGCGCCTTGCGCCTTGGCGGTGAGCTGGCTCGGCAGCTTGTCCATCAGGCTCGAAAGGCCGCCCATCTTCTTCATCTGCCCGATCTGGGACAGGAAGTCGTTGAGGTCGAAGCCGCCGCCGGACTTGACCTTGTCGGCCAGCTTCTGCGCCTGCTCGACATCGACACCCCGCTGCACCTCCTCCACCAGGGCGACGATGTCGCCCATGCCGAGCACGCGCCCGGCGTGTCGCTCGGCGTCGAAGACCTCCAGGCCGTCGAGCTTCTCGGAAACGCCAGCGAACTTGATCGGCGCCCCGGTGACCGCGCGAACCGAGAGCGCTGCGCCACCACGCGAATCGCCGTCGAGCTTGGTCAGCACGATGCCCGTCAGGGGCAGCGCGTCCTTGAAAGCCCGGGCCGTGTTGACCGCGTCCTGACCCTGCATGGCATCGACGACGAACAGTGTCTCCACCGGCTTCAGCACGGCATGGAGGTCACGGATCTCGGCCATCAGGGCCTCGTCGATGGCCAGGCGTCCGGCCGTGTCGACGATCAGCACATCGAAGTAGTGGCGCTTCGCGTGGTCCAGCGCCGCCAGTGCGATGTCACGCGGCTTCTGCTCGGGCGACGAAGGAAACCACTCGGCGCCGGCTTGTGCCGTGACGGTCTTCAGTTGCTCGATCGCCGCGGGCCGGTAGACGTCGCCGGATACCGTCAGCACCTTCTTCTTGCGCCTCTCGATCAGGTGGCGGGCGAGCTTGGCGACCGTGGTGGTCTTGCCCGCGCCTTGCAGGCCTGCCATCAGGAGCACGGCGGGCGGCTGCGTCGCGAGGTCGATGTCGGCCGGTGGACGCAGGTTTCCCTTGTCGTCCACCTCGCCCATCGTCGCGGCGAGTTCCTTGTGAACCACGCCCACCAGTGCCTGGCCCGGGTTCAGCGATCCGACGACCTCCTGTCCGAGCGCCTTGGCCTTGACCCGGGCGATGAAGTCGCGGACCACAGGCAACGCCACATCGGCCTCGAGCAAGGCCATGCGCACTTCGCGCAGCATGTCCTGGACGTTGCTTTCGGTGATGCGGGCCTGGCCCCGCATCGTCTTGACAAGGCGCGACAGGCGGTCGGTGAGGGAACTGGCCATTTCGGATTGCGTTGGGCGCAGGTCGGCGAATGCAAATGACCGCCGGGCGCTGGGTAAACTCGTTCGCATGAGTTTAGCCAGCGCCCTGCCCGTGCCCACCAGCGGCGGCCTGGCCGTTCTGGTGGCCGGTGCGGTGCTGCTTTACGTCGTTGCGGCGGTCCCGGTTGGACCGGTCAAGCGGATGTCGGCGGCCGCGCTGGTCGGCGGCTGGTCGCTCCACCTTCTGCTGGTGCTGGTGGCGATGGCGCATTTCGGACAGGCCGGCGGACGCTGGGGATTCGGCCCGGTGCTGTCGATGACGGTCTGGCTGGTGATCGCGGTCCACACCATCGAGTCGCGTCTTTTTCCGCTTCCGCAAGTGCGGGTCTTCCTGGGAGGTGCGGGCGCACTGGCGGTGCTGCTGGCGGCCTGGTTCCCGGGAGAGGCGCGGCCGGCGCAGTCGGCCCTCGGACCGCTGCACTTCGCGCTCGGGGTCGGTTCCTACGGGCTCTTTGGCGCTGCCGTGCTGCACGCCGTGTTGCTGGATCGAGCGGAGCGACGCCTGCGCGGACCCCGCCGCCACGGCGCCGCAGTGACGGCGCCCGGCGATGCACCGGCGATGCCGTTGCTGCAACTGGAGCGCTTGACCTTCCGTTTTGTCGAAGCAGGCTTCTTGGTGCTGACCGCCACCCTGGCGCTGGGGGTGATCAGCACCAGCGCAGGAGCCGCAGGTTGGCAATGGGACCACAAGACGGTCTTTTCCCTGCTTGCGTGGGCGGTCTTTGCGGCACTGCTGGTCGGCCGCCGAATGCGCGGTTGGCGGGGTCGACAGGCCACGCGCTGGCTCTACGCTGGGGCCCTGTTGCTGCTGTTCGCCTATGCCGGGTCGCGCTTCGTCTGGGAAGTCTTTCTCACGCGATCCTGAACATGAAGTACCTCGTCCTGCTGCTGGTGCTCGCCGTCGCGATCGGCGTGATGATGCTTGGGCGGCGTCGCGCCAAGCCGCCGTCCGCCCGGGTGCCTTCGCCCGCACCAACGCCCGCTGCCTCTTCACCGAAGGACGTGCAGTCCATGCTGGCCTGCGCGCATTGCGGCGTGAACCTGCCTCGTTCAGAGGTGGTGTTCGACGCCGGAGGTCGGCCCTATTGCGGCCACGAGCACCGACTGCTCGGGCCGGCGCGTTGAGCCACTCCGCCGCTGGCGACCCCGACGGGGCAGCGCCTGCGGACCGACGCCGAGGGGACCGCCGTCGTGGCGGGCGTCGCCAGGCCGATGCCTTCGACACACCGGTGTTCGACGAAACCGGGTTCCCTGCGACGCGGCAAGAGGCCGAAGCACGCCCGGGTACGGCGCTGGGTCGTGTTCAACGCATCTATGTTGCGGCCCGGGCAGTGCTGGGGCTCGCGCTGGTCGCCGCCTTCGGCCTGAACAATGTCCTGGGCGGCCGTGCCTTGGTGTCGGGAGACCTGATCGCCTGGATCGGCGTCGCCTACGCCGTGCAGGCGGTGCTGCTTTGGCTGCTGCCGAGCTTCTCAGCCTGGCTGCTGGGAGGCGAAGGTCACGATGGCGGTGCGGGCGCCTCCATGCGCATGCGCTGGCTGGCGACCGTCGGGGTCGACTTGCTGGCTTTCGGTTCGATTCATGCGCTGGGCGGGGGCGGCGGAGTCAACTTCGCCGCGCTGCTGGTGTTGCCTGTGCTGATGTCCGGCGTGACCGGCAGCCGGCTGATCGCACTTGCCACCGCAGCCGCCGCGGCGCTGCTGTTGCTGGGGGTGGCCTGGCAAACAGGGACGGCGTCGGCCGACAGCGCCTCGGCGATGGTCCAGACGGGACTCGGCGGACTGGGGCTCTTTCTGATCGCGTTGCTGGCGGGTGAACTGGCGCAGCGTCTCGAGCGCGAAGAAGCCGCAGCACTGGGCAGCCGTGAACTGGCGCGCCAGCAGACGCGGCTGAACCGCCTCGTGATCGAGGAGATGGTCGATGGCGTTCTTGTCGTCGACGGCCGCTTGCGCGTGCGTGCGGCCAACCCTGCCGCGCGCGCCCTGCTCGTCGACCAAGGGTTGGGCCCGGTGGCGCCGTTCCTGCTCGACCAGCGCCCGGACTGGACGGCGTTGGCACAGGCCGTCGAGCGTGCCCACGCCGAGCGCAGTTGGCCGGTTGCAGGCGAGGACTTGCGCCTGCGCTTCGCCGAGGGCCACACCCGCACATTGCGGGTTCGGGTGCGCTTTCTGCGCCGACAGGTTTCGGCCGCGGCCGGTGCGCCGACCGAAGAGGAGTTGCCTTCCATGGTGCTGTTGCTCGAGGATCTGCGCACGGCGCAGGAGCGGCTACGGCAGGAGAAGCTTGCCGCGATGGGCCGGGTGTCGGCGGGCATCGCGCATGAGATCCGCAACCCGCTGGCTGCGATCGCTCAGGCCAACGCCTTGCTGCTTGAGGACACCGAAGACCCGGCCCAGCGTCGGCTGGCCGGCATCGTCGCGGCCAATGTTGATCGACTCAAGCGCCTGGTCGACGACGTGATGGAGGTGGCGCCTGGCGCACCACCGCTGCCGCAGGCGATCGATGCCTCGGCGGTGGTCGCCGCGAGCGCGGCCGAATGGGCACAGGCCGCCGGCCTTGCGCTGGGTGCGGGCAGCCGCCTGCGCGTCGAACTCGTCGACGGCCTGGGTGCGTGGTTTGATCCCGAGCACCTTCGCCGAGTGCTGGTGAACCTGCTCGACAACGCGGCTCGGCACGCCGGCCCCGAGCCGGGGTCCATCCTGCTGCGCCTGCTCTCCCGCGACGATGGCAGCGTGGTCATGGGCGTGCTGTCCGATGGCTCCCCCATAGCCCCCGACATCGAGCGCCACCTGTTCGAGCCCTTTTTCAGCACGCGCAGCCGCGGGACCGGCCTGGGCTTGTACATTTGTCGCGAGCTGTGCGAGCGCTACGGAGCCGGCATCGACTACCGGCCCCGACCGTCTGCCGAAAGGCTGCGCAATGAGTTCGTGGTGACGATGCGGCGTGCTCCCCTCGGTGGCAACGCGCCACTGTTTCCGTCGGAGTCCTGATGAGCCTAGAGCCGCGCCTGCTGGTCGTCGACGACGAGCCCGATCTGCGCACGCTGTACGAATTGACGCTGCTGCGCGAGGGCTATGCCGTCGACAGCGCTGGCGATGTCGCACAGGCCTGGGCCTTGCTGGAGGCAGGTGCATACCAGGCCGTGATCACCGACATGCGCCTGCCCGACGGCACCGGCCTGGACCTGCTGCGTCGGATGGACCTTGCTGGACGCAACGAAAAGGGCATCGTCATCACCGCCTATGGATCGGCCGAGAACGCGGTCGAGGCGCTCAAGGCAGGCGCATACGACTACCTCACAAAGCCGGTCGATCTGCGCCAGTTCAGGGCCGTCGTGGCTGCTGCGGTCGGCCGCATGTCGCGCCTGCAGCCGGCCGAGCATCCGGCGGCCGACACGCGAACGGCCGCACGGACACAGCGCGGAGTCGTTGACCTGGAGCCGGCAGCGCTGGATCGCCTGATCGGCGACTCGCGGGCGATGCAACAGGTTCGCTCGCTGGTGACCAAGGTTGCGCGCAGCATGGCGCCGGTGCTGGTGCGCGGCGAATCCGGAACCGGCAAGGAACTCGTTGCCCGTGCCATCCACGGCGTGTCACCGCGGTCGGCGATGCCGTTTGTCGCGGTCAACTGCGGGGCGATCCCCGAATCGCTGCTTGAAGCGGAGTTCTTCGGCTACCGCAAGGGCGCGTTCACGGGCGCCCACGAAGACCGCGCCGGCTTCTTTCAGGCCGCGCAGGGCGGAACGCTCTTTCTCGACGAGATCGGCGATCTTCCGCTCGCGATGCAGAGCAAGCTGCTGCGTGCGATCCAGGAGCGAGCCGTTCGGCCGCTGGGCACCACGGCCGAACTGACGGTCGATGTGCGCATCGTCAGCGCGACACACAAGGACCTTGCCGCCGCGGTGCTGGCGCAGACCTTTCGCCAGGACTTGTACTACCGGCTCAACGTGATCCAGATCGAAGTGCCGCCGCTGCGCGACAGACTCTCGGATCTGGGGGCCATCTGCTCGGCGGTACTCGCCCGCATAGCCCGCGACGCGGGCGTGCAGCCGACGCCGCGGCTCGGGGCATCGGCTGCGCAGCACTTGATGCGCTACAGCTTTCCGGGCAATGTCCGCGAACTGGAGAACCTGTTGCATCGTGCCCTGGCGCTGGCCGGCGGCAGCACCATCGAGGCCGACGACCTGGGTCTGCCCGCCTCCATGATCGAGGACCCGGGGAGTTCCGCTTCGATGCCCCTGGTCGGTGTCGACGAGGGCCCGCGTGGCCTGGCACCCGAGCTCGGGGACGCCGTCAGCGCTGGCGCAACTGTCTTGCCGAAGAACCTGGCCGAACACCTGGATCGTGTCGAGCGCGAGATCCTCGAGGCGGCACTGGAACGACATCGCTACAACCGGACGGCCGCAGGGGCCAGCCTGGGACTGTCCCTGCGGCAGATGCGCTATCGCATGGCCAGGCTGGGCATTCTGGTCGACGCACCCGGCGAGTCTGACGCTGGCGACTGAATGAAGGTGCTTCGCGCGCTTTCCGGTGCGATCCCGCAACTGCGTGAAAACGCTAGCCCTAGTGCCTTGATGGGCCGTAGCACCCCAGATATAGTGCCCGTGTGACAATCGCTGCCTTGCCCCGGGAGTCCTCCTCGCACCGTGCTTCGGTGCCTCCGCGGGCGGTGCGGTCGTCCTCGCGAACCTCAAGCACGACCGCTTTCCTCCGGACCGCCTGAGCGCCGCTCGCGCGCCGCGTCCGACCCTTTCACGACAACCGATCGCCGTTCTCGCCCAGGCAACCCGCTCTCTTGGCGGGTGCTCGGCAGCAACAGCCCCCATGGGAGACCCTTCGATGCTGACCACCATGCCTTCCGCAGCCCAGAACACCGGGGCTTCCACGCTTGCTCCGACCGGCTCGCCGGTGTCGGCAGGCCGCGGCGTTCCACGCGCGGCGGCTGGCGCGGCCAACGCCTACGCCTCGTACCAGATCATCCGCCGCAACGGGGCCGTTGTCGGCTTCGAGCCGGACAAGATCGCGATCGCGCTGATGAAGGCGTTTCTTGCCGTCCACGGCACCCAGGGTGCGGCATCGGCCAGCGTTCGCGAGACGGTCGAGCAGCTCACCGAGTCGTGTGTACGCGCCTTGTTGCGGTCGCGCCCGGGTGGCGGCACCTTCCACATCGAAGACATCCAGGACAACGTCGAGTTGGCGCTGATGCGTGGCAGCCACCACGAGGTGGCCAGGGCCTACGTGCTGTATCGCGAGCGCCGCGCGCAGGAGCGGGCCCGCAGTGCCGCCGAACAGGCCCCGAAGGCGCCGGAGTTGCACGTCATGGATCGTGGCCAGCGCGTGCCGCTGGACATGGCGGCGTTGGCGTCGCTGGTGGAGTCGGCCTGCGCGGGCCTGGGCGCCGATGTCGCGGCCGAGCCCATCCTGGCCGAAACCCGCCGCAACCTCTACGACGGCGTTCCGATCGACGAGGTCTTCAAGGCTGCGATCCTTTCGGCCCGTACGCTGATCGAGAAGGACCCGGACTACACCCGTGCCACCGCGCGCCTGCTGCTGCACACGATCCGGCGCGAGATCCTGGGCGAGGACGTGACCCAGGAGGCGATGACGCAGCGCTACGGCGAGTACTTCCCGCAGTTCATCAAGCGGGGTGTCGAGGCCGAGTTGCTCGATGCCCGGATGCTGCAGTACGACCTCGTCCGCCTGGGTGCGGCGCTGAAGGCCGAGCGCGATCTGCAGTTCGACTACCTCGGCCTCCAGACCTTGTACGACCGCTACTTCCTGCACATCGACGAAACCCGCATCGAGCTGCCGCAGGCGTTCTTCATGCGTGTCGCGATGGGCCTGGCGTTGAACGAGATCGACCGCGAGGCCCGCGCCATCGAGTTCTACGGCGTGTTGTCGAGCTTCGACTTCATGAGCTCGACGCCGACGCTGTTCAACAGCGGGACACAGCGCAGCCAGCTGTCGAGCTGCTACCTCACGACGGTGGCCGACGACCTCGACGGCATCTATGAAGCGCTGAAGGAAAACGCGTTGTTGTCCAAGTTCGCCGGCGGCCTTGGCAACGACTGGACCCGGGTACGCGCCCTTGGCAGCTACATCAAGGGCACCAACGGCAAGAGCCAGGGTGTGGTGCCCTTCCTGAAGGTCGTCAACGACACTGCGGTGGCGGTCAATCAGGGCGGCAAGCGCAAGGGTGCTGTCTGCTCCTACCTCGAGACCTGGCATCTCGACATCGAGGAGTTCCTCGAGCTGCGCAAGAACACCGGCGACGACCGTCGACGCACCCACGACATGAACACCGCGAACTGGATCCCCGATCTGTTCATGAGGCGTGTCATCGAAGGCGGCGACTGGACCTTGTTCTCGCCCTCGACCTGCCCGGACCTGCACGACAAGTTCGGAGCCGCCTTCGAGCAGGCCTACGTGGCCTACGAGGCCAAGGCCGACCGTGGCGAGCTGAAGCTGCACAAGCGACTGCCCGCCAAGGACCTGTGGCGCAAGATGCTCTCGATGCTGTTCGAGACCGGCCATCCCTGGATCACGTTCAAGGACGCCTGCAATGTCCGCAGTCCGCAGCAGCACGTGGGGGTGGTGCACTCGTCGAACCTGTGCACCGAGATCACGCTGAACACCAGCGACACCGAGATCGCGGTCTGCAACCTCGGCAGCGTCAATCTCGCCCAGCATCTGAAGGACGGCGCAGTCGATCACGACAAGCTCAAGCGCACGGTCGCCACCGCGATGCGCATGCTCGACAACGTCATCGACATCAACTACTACGCCGTGAAGAAGGCGCGCGACAGCAACCTGCGTCACCGACCGGTGGGTCTGGGCATCATGGGCTTCCAAGACTGCCTGTACCGGCTGCGGGTGCCTTATGCCAGCGAAGAGGCCGTGGCCTTTGCCGACCGCTCGATGGAGGCCGTGTGCTACCACGCGTATTGGGCCAGCACCGAGTTGGCTGAAGAGCGTGGCCGCTACAGCAGCTACCGAGGCAGCCTCTGGGACCGCGGTGTCCTGCCGCTGGAAACGCTGGACACGCTGGCCCGCGAGCGCGGCGGCTACGTCGAGGTGGACCGCAGCAGCACGTTGGACTGGCATGCACTGCGCGGGCGTATCGCCGAGCATGGCATGCGCAACAGCAACTGCGTCGCGATCGCGCCGACGGCCACGATCAGCAACATCATCGGCGTCGATGCCTCGATCGAGCCGAGCTTCGGCAACCTGTCCGTGAAGAGCAATCTCTCGGGTGAGTTCACCGTGATCAACGAGTACCTGGTTCGTGACCTGAAGAAGATCGGCCTCTGGGACGACGTCATGGTGATGGATCTCAAGCACTTCGAGGGTTCGTTGCTGCCGATCGACCGCGTGCCCGCCGAGCTCAAGAGGCTGTACGCCACCGCTTTCGAGATCGACCCGAGCTGGTTGGTCGAGGCCGGCGCGAGGCGCCAGAAGTGGATCGACCAGGCGCAGAGTCTGAACATCTACATGGCCGGCGCTTCGGGCAAGCGGCTTGACGAGACCTACAAGCTCGCCTGGCTGCGTGGACTGAAGACCACCTACTACCTGCGCACGACGAGCGCGACCTACGCCGAGAAGAGCACGGTCTCGTCGAGCACGCTGAACTCGGTGGCCAACGCGGGCTCGGGCCCGGCTGCACTTGCAGCAGCCGAGCCGGCGAGCGACATCAAGTTCTGCTCGATCGACAACCCGGACTGCGAAGCCTGTCAGTGACCGATCGCAACCCATCGCGACCCGAATCGAGGATGCCTAACCTTCGAGTTAGTTCTACATCGATGCGCTTTCGATGCGGTACCGCAACACCATGTCGCGCATTTCGCGCAACAAGGCTTGAGATTTCGATCGCAAGCCTCCGATAATTCGCCACCTCAGAAAGAGATGTCCATGCTGGTCTGGGACGACGAAGTCAGAACCGCCTCGAAGCACGAATCGCCGCAGCCCTTGCGGCAGGTCCCTCCGACTGCGCAGCCCGCATTGCAGGTTGCCGTCCTGGCCACGATGCCGACTTCACCGATGCCGACTGCACCGGTGCCGACTTCGACACCGTCGGTGCAAGCCAAGCCCGCTGTACCTGCAACCGTTGGTGCACCGATCCCGACCGCCGCGCCTCGACGTGTCAACGCGGCCGACAAGCGGATCATCAACGGCCAGACCGACGTCAACCAGCTGGTGCCATTCAAGTACAAGTGGGCCTGGGAAAAGTACCTGTCCACCTGCGCCAACCATTGGATGCCGCAGGAAGTGAACATGTCGCGCGACATCGCGACCTGGAAGGACCCGAACGGCCTGACCGAAGACGAGCGTCGCATCATCAAGCGCAACCTCGGCTTCTTCGTCACCGCCGATTCGCTCGCGGCCAACAACATCGTGCTCGGCACCTACAGGCACATCACGGCGCCCGAGTGCCGGCAGTTCCTGCTGCGTCAGGCCTTTGAAGAAGCGATCCACACCCACGCCTATCAGTACATCGTCGAGAGCCTGGGCCTGGACGAAAGCGAGATCTTCAACGCGTACCACGAGGTTGCGTCGATCCGCGAGAAGGACGAGTTCCTGATCCCGTTCATCGACGCGATCATGGATCCGCACTTCGTGACGGGCACGCCCGAGGCCGACCAGACGCTTCTGAAGAGCCTGATCGTCTTCGCCTGCCTGATGGAAGGCCTGTTCTTCTACGTCGGCTTCACGCAGATCCTCTCGCTGGGCCGACAGAACAAGATGACCGGTGCAGCCGAGCAGTATCAGTACATCCTGCGTGACGAGTCGATGCACTGCAACTTCGGCATCGACCTGATCAACCAGATCAAGCTCGAGAACCCGCACCTGTGGACGGCCGCGTTCAAGGCCGAGATCAAGACCCTGTTCGAGCGCGCGGTCCAGCTGGAGTACCGCTACGCCGAGGACACCATGCCCCGCGGCGTGCTGGGCCTGAACGCGAACATGTTCAAGGGCTATCTGCGCTACATCGCGAATCGGCGCGCGACGCAGATCGGTCTCAAGCCTCTGTTCCCGAACGAAGAGAACCCGTTTCCGTGGATGAGCGAGATGATCGATCTCAAGAAGGAGCGCAACTTCTTTGAGACCCGCGTCATTGACTACCAGACCGGGGGTGCGCTTGAGTGGTGAGGCCATGTGCCCGCACCAAGCGAAGACTCACCGGCGTTTTGTGAGAGATCAAGAATTGCAGACCCAGGCAGGCGCCAAGACCGAAACGACCACGAGTCGTGCCAGGTCTGCATCCGTGTTCATCGCACCGTGGCAACCGTGCCGGCATGAGGCCGACGCAGACCGTCGGGCGATGAATCCTCGTATTGCACGCGGCAGTACGAGGTGTTTTGCAACTTGATCAAGGAGATCGTGATGGCAACTGCGAAGAAGGCCGCTCCGGCCAAGAAGGCCCCGGCGAAGAAGGCGGCCCCTGCGAAGAAGGCAGCCCCGGCCAAGAAGGCGGCCCCTGCGAAGAAGGCAGCCCCGGCCAAGAAGGCGGCCCCTGCGAAGAAGGCCGCACCGGCCAAGAAGGCCGCCGCCAAGAAGGCCGCCCCCGCCAAGAAGGCCCCCGCGGCCAAGAAGGCAGCCCCGGCCAAGAAGGCCGCTCCGGCGAAGAAGGCTGCGGCTAAGAAGCCGGCTGTGAAGAAGCCTGCAGCAAAGAAGGCGGCAAAGAAGGCACCCGCTGCACCTGCCGCCGCTGCCCCTGCGCCAGCGAAGACGGCATTGAACCCGGCGGCTGCATGGCCGTTCCCGACGGGCAACAAGCCCTAAGGTGAGTGGATCCGTTGACCTGATGAGGTCGACGCGCTGACGAGGCCCAGCACAGTGCTGGGCCTCTTTTCTTGTGCCAGCCACTCTGCAACCATGTTGAGTCTCACACTCTCGTGATATGCAATTGAGGTGCGAACATGAGCCGCATGCTTGAGGAAATCGACACCAACATCAAGAACGCGCCTTCAGAAGAGATTCGTGCTGAGTGGCAAGCCAAGAGGGCCTGCTATCTGGTTAGGGTGAGTCGCTATGCCGAAGCTCGCCAGTTGATCTCTTGGTTGAGGCCTAGATACCGGACTGGCCATGTTCCGACCGTATTGATCTGGATCATGCTGGCAGAGGGACTGCTGCTCATGTACGAGGCCATGAGCATTGAGGCCGCAGATCGAATCCAGCGCGCCCAACTTCTTGCTAAAGCCATTGGGCACAAAGAACTTCTTTCAAACACGTCAGTTTGGCGTGCGCTGGTTGAGTTCAATTCGTCCGACTTTCAGCGAATGGCGCAGTCTTTACGCTTGGCCGCCGAGAACATGGGTGAGAGCCGTCTTGTTCAGTCCCGAGTTGCGCTCATCATTTCGCAGTGCTACTTGTTGTGCGGAGACTGGGAGGCCGCCAATAGATGGGGCTCCATGACGCAGCTGAACGCAACGAAGCTTGGCGATCAGGGCACTATCGAGGCGATGCTCTACAACAGAGCGGCGATGCACATTGGGCGACTAAGGGCCGAGGCTTGTGTGAGGGCAATCGATGAGAGTGAGGTCAAGGCTGTCGAGTACGAACTAGCGTCGGCGCGAAACTACTTTCGGCTGACCCAGCACCTTGAGACAGCTCGCCTTTTGGACCTTTGCGCTGCACGGCTGTTGTTGTTGCAAAAACGATTCTCGGAGGCTGACGAAGCGATGTCAGTGCTTCGCGGTGGGGGCGCTTTTCCTAAGTGGAACTTCAGCCCTGACCTTATGGACTTGGAGCGTCTTTACTGTGTGTCCAGAGTTCATGGCGCTGTAAATGAGAGCCAACTTGCCGATGCTGTTGATGCCTTAGCACTTGAAGAGCTTGAGGTTGACGAGCGCTTAGTCGCATCGTGGCTCATCCGCGAGATTGCAACTGTTGTCAGTGGTGGTCAGCACGTGAGCGACGCGGAGACTCGCCTAGCAGCATTTCGCCAAGCGTACGTGGCTACCTACTCGGAACTACGCACTGAACTTGATAGGTTTGAGCGGCCTGAATTCTTGTCCTTCTTCACCGAAGCAGCTGCATGACCAACGTTGCGAAACCTGTATCTGTTCTCCTCCTAATGGGCTCCTCCAGCGACTGGGAAACCATGCGGGCCGCGGCGGAGGTTTTGGGGGAGTTCGGGGTTCCGTTCGAGGCGCGGGTGGTTTCGGCGCATCGGATGCCTGACGAGATGTTCAGGGTTGCTGAATCCGCGCGCCAGCAAGGGGTCAAGGCGATCATTGCGGGGGCCGGGGGCGCGGCTCACCTGCCAGGGATGTTGGCGGCCAAGACCACTGTTCCGGTACTCGGAGTGCCGGTCGCCAGCAAGCACCTGCAAGGGCTGGACTCGCTGTACTCGATCGTCCAGATGCCCAAGGGCGTCCCGGTGGCGACCTTTGCGATCGGGCCTGCCGGAGCAGCCAATGCCGCGCTGTTCGCGGTGGCGATGCTGGCTTCGGCCGGGGGCGACGCGGCGCTTGCGGATCAGCTGTGTGCGTTCCGCGAGCGCCAGACGGCAGCGGCCGAGGCGATGACTCAGGATCTCGCGCGATGACGTCGCCGGGGTTCGGGTTGCCTGACGTTCGCGCCACCACTGCACAGCGCGAGCGCACGCTGGGTGTCCTCGGCGGCGGGCAACTCGGCCGGATGTGGGTCCACGCCGCTCAGGCGGCAGGATGGCGCACCGTCGTGCTCGAACCCGACGCGGCAAGCCCCGCTGGCGCCGCAGCCGACGAGCATCTGTGCGCAGCCTACGACGACCCCGGGGCCTGGCAGCAGCTCTCGCGTCGCTGTTTTGCGATCACGACCGAGTTCGAGAACGTGCCGGCCGATGCGCTCGACGCCCTCGCCACGATGGCTTCGATCGACGACGACAACCCGACCCCCGGCCGCAACAGCCTCGTGTCGCCCTCGGCCGCGGCCGTGCGCGTGTGCCAGCACCGGGCTCGTGAAAAGGCGGCGTTCGTGTCCGCGGGCGTGCCTTGCGCGCCGCATCGGCTGATCGAGTCCGACGCCGACTTTGCGGATTCGTCAGCCCTTGCCGCGCTGCTGCCCGGAATCCTGAAGACCGCCACGATGGGCTACGACGGCAAGGGCCAACGCAGCGTCGACGACATCACCACGCTGCGAGATGCCTTTGCCGGACTCGGGCGTGTGCCCTGTCTGCTGGAGAAGAAGCTCGCCCTGACCTTGGAACTGAGTGTCATCGTTGCCCGCGGCCAGGACGGCCACTGCGTCCACCTGCCCGTGCAGCAGAACCTTCACCGCGACGGCATCCTGGCGCTGACCCAGGTGCCCGCGCCCGACGTGCCGCCCGAGACGGCCGCGGCGGCGATTGCCCATGCCCGGTCGCTCGCGGCGGCACTGGGCTACGTCGGCGTGCTCTGCGTCGAGTTCTTCCTCCTGGCCGACGGCCGGCTCGTCGCCAACGAGATGGCGCCGCGGCCGCACAACTCGGGCCATTGGAGCCTGGATGGATGCGACCTTTCGCAGTTCGAACTGCAGTGGCGCACGATGACGGGCATGCCTCTGGCGCCACCTCGGCAGCACTCGGCGGCGGTGATGCTCAACCTGCTGGGCGACCTCTGGTGGCCCGCGGACGCCGTTGCTGATTCCACGGCGCGTGAGCCGGACTGGGCGTCAGTGCTGGCGTTGCCCGGTGTGCACCTGCACCGCTATGGAAAGTCCGAGCCCAGACGAGCCCGAAAGATGGGTCATCTCACCGTGACCGCGCAGACGCTGGCGCAAGCTCGCGCCACGGCGTCCGAGGCGGCCTTGCGCCTGGGTCTGCCGGCGCTCCCGGCGTTATCGGTGCTATCGGTGCTGCCGGCCAGGTCATGAAAGCGGGACTGATCGGACTCGACGCCGCCGTTGCATTGCTCGAGTCCGGCGGTCTCGTGGCGTTCCCGACCGAGACCGTCTACGGTCTGGGCGCAAGGGCCGACAACGACACCGCGGTGGCGGGCATCTTTGCCGCCAAGGGTCGACCAGCCGACCACCCGCTGATCGTGCACATCGCGTCGCCCGAACAGGCGAACGCGTTTGCAGCGGTCTGGCCGCCCGCAGCGCAGCGCCTTGCGGCGGCCTTCTGGCCCGGACCTCTGACCTTGATCGTGCCGCGCCGTGCCGACGTTGCGGCCGCTGCCGCAGGCGGCCAAGCCAGCATCGGCCTGCGCTGCCCTTCGCACCCCGTGGCGCAACGCCTCCTGTCGGCGGCACTGGCCGCGGGGGTGCCCGGTGTCGCTGCACCGAGCGCAAACCGCTTCGGCAGGGTCAGCCCGACGCGCGCAGAGCATGTCCTGGCCGAATTCGACGGCCAGGTTCCGGTGCTCGACGGCGGAGCCTCCGAGGTCGGCATCGAATCGGTGATCGTCGACTGCACGTCGGGCGTGCCGGCCCTCCTGCGCCCCGGGCAGTTGCCACGCGTGCAACTCGAGTTGGCGCTCGGCCAGACCCTGGGTCGGCCGGATGCCGCGTCGCCCAGGGCCTCGGGCACGCTTGAGAAGCACTATGCGCCCACGGCGCGCGTGCGGCTGCTGGGCGCCAACGCACTGGCAGCAGCAGCCACTGCCGGCTCCGGCGGTGGCGGGCCGGCCGGGGGGGTCGCGGTATATTCACGCGTTGCCTTTGGCGCCGGCTGGAACTTTCGCCGCATGCCCGAATCGGCAGACGCGGTTGCCCATGAATTGTTCGCCGTGCTGCGCGAGTTCGACACCCTCGGCGTCGCCGAGGTCTGGGTCGAGACGCCGCCGTCCGACGACGCCCGCTGGGACGGCGTGCTTGACCGACTTCGCCGCGCTGCCGCGGCTGCCGACGCCTGATGCGATTCGGCGACACGGCAGAACGGCACACCTGCATGACCGCATGACCGCATTCCGGCGCCTCTCCGAACGCCTCTTTGACCGCTTCCCCGCTGCTGCCCCGCTCCCCATGCAACCGACTGCCGCCACCGTGTCCCACTCGATCCCCCGACCCGGGCGCCGCCTGCGCAACGCCTGGGCCCTGGCTGCGGCGACGCTGCTCGCAGCCTGCGGCGGCAGCACCACCCAGTTCGATCCCTTTGTCGCACAGCGCGTGATCTCGTTCGGCGACGAGGCCAGCGTCATCACCGCCAACGGCCGCTACTGGTCGGTCAACGGGCTGAAGGCCGACAACCTGACGCTCGACTGCTCGGTTCGTCCGATCTGGATCCAGCAGGTGGCCGGCGTGTACGGCTTTGTGTTCGCGGGCTGCAACCCCAACAACATCGAAGTCAAGGCCTTCACGTACGCAGTGGCGGGCGCGCGCGTGTCCGATCTTGCGGCGCAGATCAACACCGTTGTCGCGGCGGGTGGCTTCCGTGAGAAGGACCTGATCACGGCGTTTGCCGGGGTCAACGACATCGTCGATCTGTACCGCCAGTTCCCGGCCACTGGCGAAGCGGCCCTGGTCGCGGCCGCTCGCGAGCGTGGACGCCAGATGGCCCTGGTCGTCAACGGCATCGTGGCTCTCGGCGGGCGGGTCATCGTCTCGAACATTCCGGACATGCAGTTCTCGGCACTGGCGGCTGTCGAGAACGCCGCCAATCCGGGCTCAGACCGCGCCGCGCTTCTCGGCCGCATGTCGCGTGCGTTCAACGAGCAACTCGGCGTATCGGTGCTGCTGGACGGTCGCTTCGTGGGCCTGGCGCAACTCGACTTGACGATCCAGGCCATGGGCCGTTCGCCGGCGAGCTTCGGCCTGGTCGACATCTCGACGCCGATCTGCATCGTCGCGCTGCCGGAGTGCACGACGGCCACACTGCGCCCGTTCACCGACGCGAACACCTACCTCTGGGCCGACGAGACACGCATGTCCAGTGTGGGGCAGAACCAACTCGGCAGCCTGGCTGCGGACCGCGCGCGACGCAATCCGTTCTGAAGGGCGCTGCTCGCCCGGTCGGCGCGGTCGGCGAGACAGGCGCGATCAGCGAGCCGGCTTGACGGCGGCCGGTCGGTTCTTCACCGGCACCGGCTTTCGCGGCGGCGGCGCTGTCCGCGCAACGCCTTCGCGGCCTGCGACATGCTGCACCAGTGCCTCCAGCGCCGGACGCGCCGCGAAGGCATTCGGATGCTGGGCGATGGCGACCAGGACGTGCCGGCTGCCATCGGCGGAGCGCACGATGCCGGCAACGCCGGACACGTCGCGCAGTGAACCGGTCTTCAAGTGCGCCGTGGCCGGCTGGGCGCGACGCAAGGTGCCGTCCAGGCCTGCCACCGGCAGCGACGCCAGCAACTCCGGCATCTGGGCGCCAGACCACACCGATTGCAGCAACGCCGCCAGCGTGTCGGCGCTGAGCCGGCTGTCGCGCGACAGCCCGGAACCGTTGACGAGCAACTCCCCGGCCGGCAGTTCGGCGCGCCCCAGGCGTGCCGCCAGCCATGACTCCAGCAGCACGCGCGCGGCACCTGGCGTGGCCGGTCGGCCAGGGCTGGCCTGCAGGGCCATCGTCAAGGCCAGTTGTTCGGCCATCAGGTTGTTGCTGAGCTTGTTGATGTCGCGCACGGCCTCGGCCAAGGTCGGCGAGAGCTGCTCGAAGTCGGCCCGGCGGGCTGGCGGCGGACCGTTGCGGACCTGGCCCCCAAGCGTGCCGCCCAGGCTGCGCCACAGGCCTTCGATGGCCCGGGCGTTGAAGCTCGCCGGCTGCGGGTCGGCCACGAACCAGGCCTGCTCGGCGCAACTTGCGGGGTAGGCTCCGGCAAATCGGGTGCCGGTTTCGGCGTCGAAGCGGGCCTTCAGTGCCGCTCGCCAGTCGCCGCAAGGCCCGTTGGACAGCGGCAGTGTTGCCGGGGGAGCGGGCCCGGCCAGAGGCGGCTCGACGGCGATGCGCGCCACGCCGGCAGCCGCGTCGGGCACAAAGCGGTATTGAACGGCGTGGTGGTTGACCAGCAGCGCGCTGGGTTGGGCGTTGTAGGGACGCTGGGCCTCGCCGTCGAAGGCGCCGGGGTCGCGCGGCGGCATCGCGAACAGGCTGCTGTCGAGCACGATGTCGCCGCGGATCTCGCGCACGCCCAGGGCCTGGACGCGGCGCAGCAGCAGCCACAAGCGCTCGACCACGAGGCTCGGGTCGCCGCGGCCTTGCAGGTGCAGCGCCCCGTTCAGCACGCCGCCTTCAACCGTGCCTTCCAGCCACACCGGCGTTGCCCATTGGAAGGCCGGGCCCAGGCGGTCCAGAGCCGCAGCGGTGGTCACCAGCTTGGCCAGCGAGGCGGGGTTGACCGGCAGATCGGCGCGGTGGCGGATCGTCGCCTGTCGGCTGTCGACCGGTTGCACGACCACGTGCAGCGCTTCCAGTGGCAGACCTGCACGGGCGAGTGCCTCACGCATCGGGGCGGGCAGGGCGCTGGCGCCGGGCTCGGTCTCCGCCGCCGTGGCGCCGTTCAGCAGCGCGACGCTGGCCAGGCCCGCGAGCGCCATCCCCCGTGCGGTCCGCGTTCGGGAGCTGAGGGGGGTCGTGTCGCGCATGACTGGATTCTGGTCGTCGGCCGACGGGTTTGCGGACCCCACGGCCTAAACTCGACCCCACGATGTTGGTCTCCAGTCCCCTGAGCCGGCGCTCGCTCGTCATCGGCGCCCTCTCGGCGCTTGGCGTGCTGGCGATCTGGACGACGTTCATCCTCGTCGGCCGTGCCAGTGCGACACGTTCGCTGTCGCCACTGGACATCGCCTGGTTGCGCTTTGCCGGCGCCGGCGCCATTGCGCTGCCGCTGCTGATGTGGCGTGGGCGGACGCTGATGGCCCGTCTCGGGGGTGGCCGGGTCGCGCTGAAACGCATCTCGGCGCTGGCGGCGACGGCCGGCTTCGGCTACTGCACGCTGGCCTACAGCGGCTTCTTCTTTGCCCCGGCAGCGCATGGCGCGGTGCTGATGCCCGGCACCTTGCCGCTGTGGACCGCGCTGCTGGCCCTGCTGGTTCTGGGCGAAAGGATCGGCCGCTGGCGCATTGCGGGCCTGGCGCTGATCCTGCTCGGCGGCGCCTTGGTCGGTGGCAGCAGCCTGTGGGCCGCGGCGACCGGTGCCGACGGCTCCGGCACCTGGCGCGGCGACCTGCTGTTCGTTTGTGCCGCCGTGACCTGGGCGACCTACGGCGTGTTGTGCCGGCGCTGGCGTGTCGGCGCGCTCGACGCCACGATGGCCATTGCGGCCGGTTGCCTGGTGGTGGCCGTGCCGGTGTATCCGATCCTGGTGGCGGGCTTCGGTCTGGGCAGCCTGCTGACGACCGCGCCGTGGCACGAGATCGCCTTTCATGCCGCGTTCCAGGGCGTTGTGGCGATGTGGATCGCAGGGCTGTGCTTCACCCAGGTGGTGGCGACCTTCGGCCCCGTGCGCACGACGATGCTGACCTCGCTGGTCCCGCCGACGGCGGCCTTGCTGGCCGTGCCGTTGCTTGGCGAGCCGTTGCAGGTCGCTGCGCTGTGGGGTTTGGCCTGCGTCACCCTGGGTCTGCTGCTTGGGCTGCGCCAGGCCACTGTCGCGTCGACCGTTCCGGCGCCGGTGGTGACGGCAACTTGAGCATGCCGGCCAACCTGCTCGCGTTCGACACCTCGACCGAGGCGCTGGCCTGTGCGCTGGCCACTCGGGACGGGCGCTGGCACCACAACGGTCCCGGCGGCGCCCAGGCGTCGATGGCGCTGCTGCCGTCCGTGCAGCGCCTGCTGTCCGAAGCCGGCATCGACTGGCAGGCGCTGGATGGCATTGCCTTCGGGCGCGGACCGGGGGCCTTCACGGGGTTGCGCACGAGTTGCGCCGTCGCCCAGGGGCTGGCCTTCGGACTGGACGTGCCGGTGTGGCCGCTGGACAGCCTGGCCTTGGTCGCGGAAGACGCACGCCTGCAACTCGCCGACACAGACACCGAAGCCGACGCCGACGCGGCCGAGGTGCATGCCGCGGTGGCCATGGACGCGCGCATGGGCGAGGTCTATGCCGGCGCCTGGCATTGGCAGGCCGGCCAGGGCTGGCAGGTGGTGATCGAGCAGGGCTTGTTCGACCCCGCCGGGCTGGCGCCGCTGTGGGCCCGCGCGTGGCCGACCACAGCGCCGGGCGGTGGCCGGCGCCTGCTGTGCGGATCGGCGCTCGCGGTGCCCGCGCTGGTCGACCGGTGGCCGGCCCTGCCCGCAGGCGTTGACGGCTTCGCGCACGAGCGTGACCGGGCTCGTGCGTTGCTGAACCTGGCCCTGGCTGCCGCCAAGGCCGGCCCAGGAATCGCCGCCGATGCCGCCTTGCCGCTGTACCTGCGCGACAAGGTCGCCCAGACCACGGCCGAACGCAACGCGGCGCGTGCCGCCAGCCAGGCCTGAACGCGATGGCGGGCGAACGGTGTCGCGGGCAGGCCCCCGGGCTCACAGCCGGACTGGCGTTGCAGTGGCGCGCATTGAGCGGGGCCGACCTGGACGCTGTGATGGCTGTCGAAGTGGGGGCCTACAGCCACCCCTGGAGCCGCGGCAACTTCGATGACTCGCTGCGTGCCGGCTATCTGGCTGAAGCCGCCTGGAACGATGAGGGCGAGTTGCTGGCGTACTGGGTCGCAATGCGCGTGCATGACGAGTGCCACCTGCTCAACCTCACCGTCGCGCCGCCGTGGCAGCGTCGCGGCCTGGCGCGCCTGGCCCTGGCGCGCCTGCACGACCATGCGCGACGGCTGAGTCTCATGAGTCTCTGGCTCGAGGTTCGAGAGAGCAATGCGCGGGCGCGGGAGGTCTACCGTGCGGGGGGCTGGGCGGAGGTCGGTCGTCGCCGTGGCTACTACCCGGGCGCGACTCGGCGTGAGGACGCGGTGCTGATGCGCATCGAGTTGCCGCAAGGGGCGTGGTCCGGCATCCGTGAGCCCGAGTCACGTGGCAAGGATGGCCATGCCGTGGTCTGAGCGCCAGCGCAGCATGCTCGAGCGCATGGGGCTGCGCGTCTGGGCCCGTGGCGCCGTCGCAGCGCCGTCGCAGGCCATGCCGCCCGAACGGCAACCCGCGCCGCTGAAGGTCCGACCCGCGCCCACATCAGCGCCAACCCCGGTACCGATCCGGCCTGCGGTATCCGCTGTTGTTCCTGCCCCTGCGCCCGTGGTGGCGGTTGCCGCTTCGGCTTCTGCGGCGGGCGCCGTTTCGACTCTGGACTGGCCGGCGCTTCAGCAGGTGGTCGCGGGCTGCCGGGCCTGCGGCCTGTGCGAGAGCCGGACCCGGACCGTCTTCGGCGTCGGCCACCCGCAGGCCCATTGGCTGGTGGTCGGCGAGGCCCCGGGTGCCGAAGAGGACCGCCAAGGCGAGCCCTTTGTCGGCGCAGCGGGCCAGCTGCTTGATCGCATGCTGGCGGCGCTGGACTTGAGCCGCGCCGACGATGGCGCGCGGCCGGCCGCGCGCAGCGTCTACATCGCCAACACCCTGAAGTGCCGCCCGCCCGGCAACCGCAACCCGACACCGGATGAGCTGGCGCGCTGCGAGCCTTACCTGGCGCGCCAGATCGACCTGCTCCAGCCGCGCATCGTGCTGGCGATGGGCCGTTTTGCGGTCCAGTCCCTGCTGCGCAGCGACGAGGCGATCGGCAAGCTGCGCGGACGCGTTCATGCCTACCAGGGCGTACCGCTGGTGGTGACCTACCACCCGGCCTATCTGCTGCGCAACCCGGCAGACAAGGCCAAGGCCTGGGACGACCTTTGCCTCGCCGCCGATCTGGCCGAACGCGGCCCGCGCTAGCCGCGGTGCCGAACGCAGCGCCGATTCAAGCCGCCGCAGACGCTGCCGAAAACGCTGTGTGTTGACGCGCACCGACCCCCCCCGCAGAGCGGCTCCCTTGCGCGAGGAGATCGCGCGCATGCGCCTGCTCGCGAAGAACGTCCCGATCGCGGTGGCGTACTTCGAGGCCGTCGGCCTGACCTGTCGCTACGCCAACCCGCGCTATGCCCGCATGTTCGGGCTGGACGAAAGCAGCGTGCTTGGCTGCCACTTCCGGGAGATCGTCGGCGAGGAAGGGGCAGAACAGGTTCAGCCGTACGCCGAGACCCTGCTGCGCGAGGGCGTGCCCGTGCGTTACGAGCGCGAAGTCACGAACGCCCGAGGCCAGCCGGTCTGGATCGAGGTCCAGATGGTTCCGCATACCGAAGAAGGCGTCATTCGCGGCGCCTTCGTGCTGGTGACCGACATCACGCGTCATCGCAACGCCGAGGCAGCAGTGCGTGAAAGCGAAGAGCGACTCGCCAAGTTCATGCATGCGTCGCAGGAGGGCATCGTCTTCCACCAGGATGGCGTCATCACCGACGTCAACCCGCCCGCACTGGCGCTGCTCGGCTACACGGCCGAGGAGATGCTCGGGCGGATGACGCTGGAGTTCGTGCCCCCGGAGGCGCGGGCGCAGGTGATGGCGGTGCTGGTGGCGGCGCCTGAGATCCGCTACGACAGCATCGCGCTGCACAAGGACGGTTCGCGCGTGCCGGTGGAGTACATCGTGCGCAGCATGCAGTTCAAGGGCGAACGCCAGCGCATGATCATCGTGCGCGACATCCGCGCCCGCGTCGAGGCCGAAGCGCGCATCCAGCACATCGCGCACCACGACGCTCTGACCGGCCTGCTCAACCGCACGGCCTTTGCCGACACCGCAGCCCAGCGCCTGGCACGCGCCCGGACCCAAGGCCAGTCGGTTGCCTTGATGTTCCTGGACCTGGATCACTTCAAGCGGATCAACGATTCGCTGGGTCACCCGGTCGGCGATCTGCTGCTCAAGACCGTGGCCGAGCGCATTGCCGGCGCCCTGCGTGAAGGCGATCTGGTCAGCCGCTTCGGTGGCGACGAGTTCGTCGTGCTGCTGGCGCCGCGTGCCGGCCAGCCGGCGGTGGCCGAAGTGGCCACCCGGCTGATGGCGGCGGTGGGCGCACCGGTCCAGGTGCAGGGCGCCACGATCTCGGTCACGCCCTCGATCGGCGTGGCCTTGTTCCCTCAGGACGGCGACTCGGTCGAAGAGCTGGTCAAACACGCCGACCTCGCGATGTACCAGAGCAAGGACCAGGGCCGAGCGCGCTTGCGGTTCTTCCAGGCCCGGCTGGCCGAGGCGGCCCGGGCCGATCTGGTGCTGGAGGCCGAACTCGCGCATGCCGTGCGCGAACAGCAGTTCCTGCTGCACTATCAGCCCCAGCTCGGACGGGATGGCCGCACCATCGGCCTGGAGGCGCTGGTTCGCTGGGTCCACCCCGAGCGTGGCCTGGTGGGACCGAACCACTTCATTCCGCTGGCCGAAGCCCGGCGGCTGATCCTGCCGATCGGCGAGATGGTGCTCCGGCAGGCACTGCGCGCGGCCGTGCAGTGGCGTTCGGCCGGCCTGCTGACGGCGCCAGTGGCGGTCAATCTGAGCAGCCAGCAGTTCCGGGCGCCGGGCTTCGTCGATGGCATTGCGCGGGCTCTGAAGGCCGCCGGTGCACACGGCGCGATGCTGGAGCTCGAACTGACCGAGCGCATGCTGATGGACGACATCGAGGCCGTGCGCGAGACGCTGGTTCAGCTCAAGGCGCTCGGCGTGACGATCGCGGTCGACGACTTCGGTACCGGCTACACCTCGCTCGGTCACCTCCGCCACCTGCCGATCGACCGCCTGAAGGTGGATCGATCCTTCGTCAAGGACCTGCCTGGCGACGAACGAAGTGCGGCCCTGATGCGCGCCATCGTCCAGATGGCGCAGGCCTTGGGCCTGGAAGTCGTGGCCGAGGGCGTGGAGACGATCGAGCAACGCGACTGGGTCGTGGCTCAGGGCTGCGAGGGCTGGCAGGGCTACTTCGGCGCTCGACCGATGCCCGCAGCGGTGCTTGAAGCGTGGTTGCGCGAACGATTCCCGCAACACCCCTCCGGACCCGGCTTCAACAAGTCCTAGGGTTCTCCCGGGTTTCGAGTACACTGCGCGCTTCGGCCTGGGTGATTGCCCGGGCCGTTGTTGTTCATCCCCTCTGACTTTCCTTCGTGGCGCTGCTTGCGGGCAGTGCCGGGATCCGGCGCCGTGGCGCCTTCCCGGGCGTGTCGGCGGCGATGCCCCGGCGACATCCGTCGCCGCCCGGATGCCCTCGAACGCCCTGCCAGCCCCTTGACGCCTTGCGCGACAGGCGCTTGCGGCCAGCGCGCGTGGCCGGGTTGTTCCCCACACGAAAGCGAAAGCATGAACTTCGAGACCCTGGGCCTGGCCCAGCCGCTGCTTGCGGCCCTGGCCGACTCTGGCTACACCACCCCCACGCCCGTGCAGCTGCAGGCCATCCCGCCCGCGATGCAAGGGCAGGACCTGAAGGTCGCCAGCGCCACCGGCAGTGGCAAGACCGCCGCCTTTGTCCTGCCGGCCCTGCAGCAGTTGCTGGCCGCTCGCGCCGAACGCCGGCCGGGCCCGGCCGATGCAGCGGGTGCCGCCCCGGCGCAGCGCCGTGCCGGATCCGGGCCGCGGGTGCTGGTTCTGGCGCCGACGCGCGAACTCGCGCAGCAGGTGGCCAAGGCGGCGTCGAGCTACGGCCGTCACGTCAAGGGCCTGAAGATCGCGACCATCGTCGGCGGCGTGCCCTACGGCGCACAGCTGAAGGCCCTGCGTGGCCCGCTGGACATCCTGATCGCCACCCCCGGCCGCATGCTCGACCACTTCGGCGCCGGCAAGCTGAGCCTCGACAACGTCGGCCTGTTCGTGCTCGATGAAGCCGACCGCATGCTCGACATGGGCTTCATCGACGACATCCGCCACGTGGCCGCGCAGCTTCCGGCCCAGCGCCAGACGATGATGTTCTCGGCCACCTTCGCCGGTGCCGCGGGCCGCCTGGCCAGCGAGATGCTCAAGGGCGACGCGCGGACCATCGCGACCACCAGCCACACCGACACCCACGTCAACATCGAGCAGCGCCTGCACTGGGCCGACAACAGCAGCCACAAGCACGCGATGCTCGAGCAGCTGCTGACCGAGCCGACGATGGAGCAGGCGCTGATCTTCACCAGCACCCAGCGCGACGCCGACTGGCTGGCCGACCAGCTGGCGCAGATCGGCCATGCGGTGGCGGCGCTGCACGGCGGCATGCCGCAGGGCCGCCGCAACCGCGTGCTGACCGGGCTGCGTTCGCGTCAGCTGCGGGTGCTCGTCGCGACCGACGTCGCGGCGCGCGGCATCGACGTGCCCGGCATCAGCCACGTCATCAACTACGGCATGCCGATGAAGGCCGAGGACTACGTGCACCGCATCGGCCGCACCGGCCGTGCCGGTCGTTCGGGTCTGGCGATCACGCTGGCCGAGCGCCGTGACATCGGCCTCATCAAGCGCATCCAGCAGTTCACGACGCAGCAGATCCCGGTGGCCACGGTCGTCGGCCTGGAGCCCAAGATGGCGGCGCCGGTCTTGAATCCCGAGCGGCGTCCGATGGGTGCGGGCGGCTTCCGCAGCGGACCGCCGAATGGCAGCTTCCGCAACGGTCCGGCACCGGGCGGATTCCGCAACGGCCCGCCGCACGGAGGCTTTCGTGCCGGTCCTCCGCAGGGTGGGTTCCGGCCCCCCGCGCAGGGCGGCTTCCGCCCCGGACCGCAGGGTCATGGCGCCGCCGACGGTGGTCATCACGGCCATCCGGGCGAGCGCAGTTTCGGCCACGACGGCCCACGCAGCCACGATTCGCGGCCGCGGCCCGCGGGGCGCAACGCCGGTGGCTTCCGCCCCGGGCCGCGTCAGCGCTGATCGACCCCGATTCGGGCGGGCCGCCGTGCCCGACCCGCAAAGCCAAAGCCGAAGTTCACTTCGGCTTTTTTTTCGTCGGCCGCACCCAACCCGGCAGCGTGGCCTGGCGCGCCCGGGCGACCGTCAGCTGGCCGGCCGGGGCCGGCTTGGAGATCGTCGAGCCGCCGCCGATGGTCGCCCCGGCGCCGATCTCGACCGGCGCGACGAGCACGCAGTTGCTGCCCACGTGCACGTCGTCGCCGATCGTCGTTCGGTGCTTGTGGGCGCCGTCGTAGTTGGCCGTGATGCTGCCGGCGCCATAGTTGACCCGTTCGCCGACCGTGGCGTCGCCCAGGTAGGCCAGGTGGTTGGCCTTGCTGGCGCGGCCGAGCGTGCTGTTCTTGACCTCGACGAAGTTGCCGATGTGGACCTCGGGCCCGAGCACCGCGCCCGGCCGCAACCGGGCATAGGGGCCGATGGCCGCGGCTTCACCGACGGTCGCGCCCTCGAGGTGGCAGAACGCCTGCAGCACGGTCCCGGCGCCGACGGTGCAGTCGCGCAGGACGCAGTTCGCGCCGATGCGCACGCCGTCCCCCAGCGTCACCTCGCCTTCGAAGACGCAGTTGACATCGATCTCGACGTCCTGACCGCAGTGCAGCGTGCCCCGCACGTCCAGGCGTGCCGGATCGGCCAGCCGCACGCCGGCTTCAAGCAGGCGCTCGGCCTCGCGCTTCTGGAAGCGCCGTTCCAGGTCGGCCAGCTGCAACGGGCTGTTGACGCCCAGGACCTCGGTCTCGCTCGGCGCCGTGGTGGCCACCACCGGCACGCCTTCGGCAACCGCCATCGCGACGATGTCGGTGAGGTAGTACTCGCGCTGGGCGTTGTCGGCTTTCAGCGCCATCACCCAGCGCTTGAGCGCTGCGGTCGGCGCGGCCATGATGCCGGTGTAGATCTCGCGGATCGCGCGCTGCTCGGCGCTGGCGTCCTTGTGCTCGACGATGGCCTGCACCGCGTCGCCTTGGCGGACGATGCGGCCGTAGCCGGTGGCGTCTTCGAGTTCGATGGTCAGCAGCGCCAGACGCTCGCCGGCACAGGCCGCGACCAGCGCCGCGCAGGTGGTGCTCGCGATCAGCGGCACGTCGCCGTTGAGGATCAAGGTCGTCGCCTGCGTGTCGTCGAGCACCGGTACGATCTGCTGGATCGCGTGGCCCGTGCCGAGCTGCGGCATCTGCAGGGCAAAGGCGCGTCCGGGGGCGGCGACAGCGGCCTGAACCTGATCGGCGCCATGACCGACGATGATCAGGGTCTGGGCGGCCTGCAACGGTGCGGCTGCTGCCAGCACATGGTCGAGCAGGCTGCGCCCGGCCAGACGGTGCAAGACCTTGGGCAAAGCCGACTTCATGCGTGTGCCTTTGCCTGCGGCCATGATCGCGATGTTCGGAGCCATTGGGGGGTGTCCTCGGTGGGTTCTTGTGGATTCGACGTTGTCGCGAGGTGCGATGGAACTGGTCATTATCCGAGGCGGCCTGCGCCGCATCCTGCCGCGGCTGGCACTGGCCGTGGCGCTGTTTGCACTGACCGGCTGCACGGCACTGCGTCTGGGCTACAACAACGGCCCGCTGCTGGCGTGGTGGTGGATCGATGGTTATGCCGACTTCAACCGCGAGCAGGCGCCGCAGGTGCGCGGGGCGATCGACCGCTGGTTCGACTGGCATCGCAGCACCCAGCTGCCCGAGTACCTGCCGCTGCTGCAGGCCTGGCAGCAGGCGTCGCCGCGAGATCTGACGCCCGAGCAGGCCTGCCGATGGGCCGCCGACATGCGCGTCAAGATCGCACCGTCCAGCGAACAGGCCCTGCAACTGGGCGCCGAGATCCTGCCGCGCATGGGCAGCGCCAACTGGCTGGCCCTGGAGCGGAAGTACGTCAAGAACAACGACGAGATGCGCGAAGAGTTCCTCCAGACGGACAAGTCGGCGCGGATGGAGGCGTCGATCGAGCGTGCGGTGAAGCGCTTCGAGACGCTGTACGGCCGGCTCGACGAGCCGCAGCGGCGGGCGATCCGCGAGCAGGTGCTGGAGTCGCCCTTCGACCCTGAAGGCTGGCTGCAGGAGCGGGCGCGCCGCCAACGCGACACGCTGGCCACGCTCAAGCGCCTGTCTGCCGAGCCACGGGCCGAAGCGCGGGTGGCCGGCTTGCGTCTGCTGGCCGGGCGCAGCGAACGCGCCGACGACCCCGCCTACCGCGCCTACCAGCAAAAGCTCGAGGCCTACAACTGCAACTTCATGGCCAAGGTGCACAACAGCACCACGCCGCGCCAGCGGGCCAAGGCGCGCGACACCCTCAAGGGCTGGGAAGACGACCTGCGGGCGCTGATCGCGTCGCAGCCCCCGGCGGCGGCGGGGAACCCGGCGACGTCCCCTTGACGCCGTTGACGGCGCCGCCCATCTTCAACGGGCTCGTCGCTCCGGACGCGGCCCATCCACCTTCGGCAACTACAGGCAGTGTCGGACCGTCCAGGCGACCAGTTGCGCGGTGTTGTGCAGGCCCAGCTTGCGGGCGATGTTCTCGCGGTGCTTGCGCACGGTGTGTTCGGAGACGCCGAGGTCGTGGCCGATCCGCTTGCTGGCCAGGCCCCGTCCGACACCCTTTGCGATCTCGATCTCGCGCGGGGTCAGGGGTTCGTGGGTCTCGTCATCGCGTTCGAACACGCTGGCCAGTTCGGGGCTGACGTGGTAGCCGCCATCGGCGATGGTTCGCAACGCGCTGACCAGGGCACTGGCGTCGTCGGTCTTGAGCAGATAGCCGTGCGCGCCGTACGACAGCGCGGTGCGCACCGACAGCGGGTCCTGCCTGGCCGTCACGACCAGCACGCGGGTGCGCGACCGGTCGTCGGCGATGGCGCGCATCACCTGCAGTCCGTCCAGTTCGGGCAGGCCCAGATCGAGCAGGAGCACGTCGGGCTGCAACCGGCGCACCAGATCCAGCGCCGTCTGGCCATCCCCCGCCTCGCCGACCCATTCCAGGCCCGGTTCGCTCGAAATCACGAGTTTCATCCCCTGGCGCACCATGGCGTGGTCTTCGGCGACGACGATGCTGATTGCGGCGGGAGGCATCATTGGAACCTTACATGATGGCTCCCCCCAACCCGGTCGCGGATGTGGCGGCGAATGTGGACGAAATCCACATCCGCCGCGAATTGCTGGCCGCGATGCTGGCGCAGACCAGGACCGCCGTCGCCGGCAATCTGGCGATCGGCCTCACGACCGCGGCGGTGCTGGTCGGCTCGGGCGTGTCCACGGGCGTTGGCGGGTGGCTGGCCGTCTTGCTGGCCTTGGTGGGGCTGCGAGCCGTGCATGCGCGTGGTCTGAAGCCACGATGTGCGACGCTGGACCGCGCAGGCCTGGCGCGCGCCGAGCACCAGTTGACCGGATTGCTGGCCGCCAGTGGCCTGACCTGGGGTGTGCTGCCCTGGCTCAGCTACACCGGCCGCGACCCCTTCGTCGACTTCTTCTGCATTGCGATGCTGGTCGGCATGACGGCCGGCGCCGTGAACTCCACCGCCGCGCTTCCGCGTGCGCTGAACCTCTACATCCTGGGGGCCTTCCTGCCTTTTGTGGCGAAGTCCGCGTTCATCGGCGGCCTGGTCTATGGCGCCGGCGGGGTGACCATCGTCTTTTCGACCCTGGTGCTGATGGCCTTTGGCCGCAGTTCGCACCGCGCGATGCGCGGCACATTGGTCGCCACGCAGCAGAACGCCCGCCTGGCCGAGGCCTTGCGCAAGGAGCGCGACGCCGTGCAGGCCACCCTGCGCGCCAAGAACCTGTTCCTGGCCGGTGTCACCCACGACCTGCGCCAGCCCGTGCACGCCATGGCGCTGCACCTGCGTTATCTGCGTTCGCTGCGCGCAGACCAGCTTCAGCCCGAGACCGTGGCAAGCCTGTGCGAGCCGATGGACGGTGCGATGCGCGCGATGAGCAGCCAGCTGACACGCCTGCTGGAGTTGTCGCGCCTGGAAGCCGGCGAGGTGCAACCCGCGCGCCGGGCCGTTTCGCTCGCTCAACTGCTGGACGTGGTGTCGACCCAGTTCGACGCCCAGGCCGCCGAGAAGGGGCTGCGTCTGCGCCTGCGGCCGATGGCGGTTTCGGTGGACAGCGACCCGCGCATGCTGCAGTCCATCGTCGACAACCTGGTGGCCAACGCGGTGCGCTACACCCGCCGTGGCGGCGTGCTGGTGGCCGCACGGCAACGCGGCGCGAACGTGCTGCTGACGGTGATCGACACCGGCCCGGGCATCGAGGAGGCGTTGCTGCCGGAGCTCTTCATTGCCTACCGCCGCTTCGATGACCGCGACCGCGGCAGCACGGCCGAAGACGGGGGCCAGGGTCTGGCCCTGGTGCGCAAGCAGGTCGACCTGCTCGGCCACGGCCTGAAGGTGCGCTCGGTGCCGGGGCGGGGCAGCGCCTTCACCTTGCGGCTGGCGGTGGCCTGAGGGCACGGCCTCGAGCGGGGTCCGCTCGCTGACGCGTGTGCGTCCGCCCGCGCTACGCACACCTGCGTATTGCTCCGTGAGGGGGCCATGACCTGCAATCCGCCGATCCCAGGAGAGCAACATGCACCGTCCCAAGCGCCGCGCAGCACGCCCGGCTTCTGCCCTGACCGCACTGGCACTTCTGGTCGCCGGCATCGGCGCCGCCCAGGCGCAGACCTGGACCGGCACGGGATTCAGCAACAACTGGTCCGACCGATTCAACTGGCAAGGTGCCCAGGCGCCGGTGTCCTCGGCCAGCACGGCACTCACCTTTGCCGGGGGTGCTCGGCTGTCGCCGGTGCAGAACTTTCCCAGTGTCTTCACGCTGAATTCGCTGAGCTTTTCTGCCACCGCCGGGGCCTTCGCGATAAGCGGCAATGCGCTGCGCTTCGACGGCAACGATGCGCGGCTGCAGCAGAACAGCGGCAGCAGCATCTCGGTCAGCAACGACATTCAGCTGGCCACCAACCTGCTGGTGGAAGGCAGCGGCAACCTCACGCTTGAGGGCAGCCTGTCGCGTGCCCCGGGCCTGAACCGCGACACCCTGGCGCTGACCAAGCGCGGCACCGGCAATCTGGTGCTCGCGAGGGCCAGCCTCTACGACGCCACCGTGCGCATCGAGGCCGGCCAGGTCCAACTGCGCGATGCGCTGGCGCTGCAGAACGCCCACGTGGCGCTGGACATCGACAACGGCCTGAGCTTCGGCATCCTCGCACAGGCCACGCTGGGCAACCTGTCGGGCAGTGGCGCGCTGGCGCTGGGCACCACCGCGCTGACGCTTGACGGCAACGACATGCCCCCCGGCCTGTACAGCGGCAACGTCACCGGCACCACCGGCAGCATCACCAAGGCTGGCAACGGCACGGCACGCTGGTCGGGCACGTCGCAGTTCCGTGCGCTGCAGGTCCAGGCGGGGCGCATGCAGCTGGAGGGTGGCGCCCTGACCCTGACCGACAGCGACCAGGGCCTGATGGTGGGCAACGGGTCTGCGGCCGGCAGCAACGGCCCGGTGCTGGCGATGAGCAACGGCGCCACTGCATCGACCACGGGCTGGACGGCGCAGGTCGATGGCGCCGACGGCACCCTGCTGAGCATCACCGGGGCCGGCACCCGGCTGAACACCGGCGGCTTTCAGACCCTTGTGGGCAATGCCGCCACGGGCGCGGTGCAGATCGCCGACGGCGGGACACTGGCCGCCGGCACCTATCTGATCTTCGGCGTGAACTCCGGCAGCAGCGGCTCGCTGCTGATCGGGCCCGGTGGCACGGTGACCGGCACGGTCGGTCTGCTCGGCTTTGGGGCAGGCTCCAGCGGCAACGCCGAAGTCAACGGCAGCAATGCCCGCTGGACGACCCGCAGCCTGAACATCGGTGGCCTGAGTGCCACCCATCGCGGTGGCTCGGGCACGCTCACCGTGCGTGACGCAGGCGAGGTGCGGGTGTCCGACGAGCTGGTGTTCTGGACGGCGAGTTCAGGCGTCACGGTCAACGGCGGCAGCCTGCACGCCGGCCGGCTGTTCAGCGACGGCGCGGTGGGCACCATCGCGCTGCAGGCGGACCCGGCGCGTGGCGCGGCGCTCGTGCTCGACGGCGTCAGCAACGGCAGCTTCGCCGGCACGATCACCGGCGGCGGCAGCCTGCTGAAGACGGGCCGCAACGCGCAGACCCTGGCCGGCGCCAGCAACGCCTTCACCGGCACCACCACCATCCGCGGCGGCCGCATCGTGGTCGGCCACCAGGACGCGCTGCGCGGCAGCACGGTGCAGATCGAGACCCACAACGGTCTCGACCCCAACGGCCTGCCCCAGGTGGTGCTGGGTGCGCTGGCCGGCAACGGCGCGCTGGCGCTGGGCACCACGCAGCTCACGGTGGGCGAAAGCAACCGCGACACCCGCTACACCGGGGCGCTCACCGGCGCCGACGGCAGCTGGCTGGTGAAGAAAGGCACCGGCACCCTGACGCTGGGCGGCACCGGCAGCCTGCTGCCCACCCTGGTGGTCGAAGGCGGCGGCGGGGTGGTCGTGGACGGCGGCGGCCTGTCGCTGACCTCGGTCAGTTCCGAAGTCTCCCCCCTCGTGCGGCCGGCGCTGCAAGTCGCCGCCGGGTCCCGCGTGGAGGTGCGCAACGGCGGCTGGCTGACCGCCAACGGCGACGGCCGCAGCTCGGTGTTCGTGGATGGCGACGACAGCACTGAGCTGCTGATCGACGGCATCGGCAGCCGGGTCAACGCCGGCTTGCAGACGGTGGTCGGCAACCGGGGCCTCGGGCGCATCACCGTACGCAACGGTGGCAGCCTCGACGGCTGGGGCTACCTGTTCGCCGGTTTCCACTACGGCAGCCACGGCACGGTCACGCTCGAGTCCGGCGGCCGGGTCTCCGTGTTCTCCACCTTGCTCGGTGCCCAGACCGGCTCTGTCGGCACGCTGTCGGCCACGGGCGCGGGGACCCGGCTGCTCGCCGAAAGCGTGAGTCTGGGCGCCCTGACGAACACGCCCCCGGGTGGAACCGGTCGCCTGGAGGTGCGCGCGGGCGCATTGGTGAGCGTTGCACAGACCTTGATCTGGACGGCGGCCAGCAGCATCGAGATTGACGGCGGCTCGCTGTTCACCGGTGCGCTGATCAGCGGCACTGGCGTGGGCAGCACCACGCTCATGCCGTCGGCACAGTCCAACGCGCCGGTGCTGACGCTCAACGGCTTCAGCGGCAGCTTCAGCTACGGCGGCAGCATCAGCGGCGACGGCGGACTGTTGAAGACGGGCGGCTCGACCCAGGTGCTGGCCGGCAGCAACAGCTTCACGGGTCTGGTGCAGGTGCAGGGCGGCACGCTGGAGATGTCCAACAGCCGCGCGGCCGAGTACGAGGTGTCCGGCGGCACCTTGCGGCTGGGCGAACGCAATCTTGGATTCGCGGTGGTGCAGGCCGGGCCCGGCGGTCAGGTCGTCTACACCAACACCACGCTCAACGGCGGGCTGCTGGTCGGCCCGGGCGGTCACGACATCAGCGCCGTGCGGCGCCTGGTGGGCACGCGCGTGGGCGGCGGCACGGTCCTGACGCCGGCATCGGGGACCACATTCGTGGGCGTGGTCAACGACGGCCAAATCAGCAATTTCGGCGGGCGCACGCTGACCTGGACCGCCGGCAGCAACCCCACCGGCACTGTCATCGTGGGCGGCACCACCAGCGTCAGCCACTTCAGCTCGGGCGGGCAGGTCCAGGTCGACGCCAACGGCGTGCTGACCAGCACCAGCGGCAACCTGGTGCTGGGCGGCGGCAGCCGCACCACGGTCGGCGCCGCCAGCCTGCCCGGCGGCACCATCGAGATGCGCGCCGGTGGCCGAATCCAGCTCAACGGCGGCCTGCTGGTCAACAACGGCCGCATCGTGGGCCCGCTGCAAGTGAACTTCGGCGGTCTGGCCAAGGGCGCGGGCGAGTTCGGCACGGTGACGGTGGGCGACGGTGGCCGCTTCTCGCCCGGCAACAGCCCGGGCACCGTGACCAGCGGCGACGCCACCTGGGGCAGCGGCGGGGGCCTTCTGGTCGAGCTGGCCAACGCCAATGGGGTGGCCGGCCTGGCCTGGGACCTGTGGAACATCGACGGCGGCCTGTCGGTGCAGTCGGGCACCACGGCCAACAGCCAGTTCACGGTCAGCCTGGCGACGCTGGACGGCAGCGACCAGGCCGCGCCGCTGGCCGGCTTCGACGCCAGCCGTGCCTGGCAGTGGCTGATCGTCGACACCGATGCCGGCATCCAGGGCTTCGACGCGTCCCGCGTCGCGCTGGACACGCGGGGCTTCCTCAGCCCGCTGGCCGGTGGCACGCTGCAGCTGGCGATGCAGGACGGCGACCTGTACCTGCAGTTCGCACCCGTGCCCGAGCCGCAGACCTGGGCCCTGCTGCTGGGCGGCCTGGGCGTGATCGGCTGGGTGGCGCGGCGGCGCCGGGCGACCTCAGCCTGACGCTGCGGGACCGCCAGCAACCGGCTCGACGGCCTGGGCGTGCGCGATCTGCACTTCTTGGGCGACCTGCCGCGCGGCCTTGTCGCCGTGCGGGCTACGGGGCCGTGTTCGGGCTCGCAGGGCCTGCTGCCGGGCCAGCCGGCTGAACCGTCAGCTCCACCGCGAGCGGCGCCACCTCGCCGGGTTCGGGCGCAGCCGACCGGGGCACGTGCAGCACGCGGGTGTCGGGGTGCAGCACGAACTCCATCTGCAAGGACGTGAGCATGAGGTCGACCTTGGCCGTGAGCGTGACCGGGCCGTCGATGACGGGCCGCGCGCGCAGCTCCTCGGCGGCCAGGGCCAGCATGTCGCGCATCTGGCACACCGCCTCGCGGGTGGCGGCCGTGCCCGCCCGCTCGCCGAGCGCGGCCGCCTTGCGTCGGGTGGCATGCAGGGCGTCACCGGCCTGCGCGGCCACCGTGTCGGCGCCTTCCTTCATCGAGCCGGCCACCTTGGCGGCCGATGTCGTGAGCTGTCCGCCCAGTTCCTTGATTCGATCCAGCATGGTGGGGTGCCCGCCGTGACGGGCCGTGTCGACGAAGGGGTGCAGTGTGGCGTCTTTGCTGGCCTCGGTGTCGGCGACGAAGCGGGCCGCGCCCTGTTGCAGCGGGCCGGCCCGGGCGCGGCCAGTCACCGGCCGTCGATGGCCTGAAGCAGGTGGCGGTGTTCGGGCAGGTGCTGCAGGAAGCCTTGCCGGAGCACCGGGTCCTTCAGCCGGTCGGCCACGTCCATCAGGGCCTGCCGCGCCTGGGCCAGGACCTCGGGCGCCTGCGGGTGGGCGGTGGCCTGCAGCACGGCGTGCCAGTGCGCCATCACCCAGCGCGGGCGCGCCGCACCTTCGAACCGTCCGCCGGCCTGCCAATGGGCGTGCAGGGGCTCGGCGTGGGCCAGCGCCGCCGCGGGATCGCCCATCGCCAGCGCCGCCTGCGCCAGGCCGGCTGCGGCTTCGAAGCGGTCGGGGCTCTGCTTGTCGGCACCTTCGGCCCAGGCGCTGCCGTAGGCCTGCAGCGCCGCAGCGCCCCGTCCCAGCGCCATCTCGGCCCCGCCCACGCGCAGCAATGCCTTGACGATGTAGCTGCTGGCTTGCGTCGACCGTGCCAGGTGGATCGCGGCCTGGGCGTGGCGCAAGGCGCTGACGTCGTCGCCCTGCATCAGCGCCAGCTGCGAGAGGTCGGACAGGGCCGAGCTCTCGATCGTGCGTTCGCCCACGGCCCGAAGACGCACCAGGCTCTCGTCCAGCCATTGCCGGGCCCGTGGCAGGTCGCCGAACTCGAGCCAGCATTCGCCGATGTTGCAGTGGATGACGGCCTGGGCCACCAGATCGCCCTGCGCCTTGCAGATCGCGAGATCGGCCTCGTTGTACTTCAGCGCGGTCTCGAGTTCGCCTTCGGTCGCGGCAATCGAATACAGCGCGTTGTAGAACTGCGCTTCGACATCGGGCCAGCCGCCTTCGATCGCGTCCGCCAGGCCTTGTTCGGCCAGCTGCTTGGCCTGGTCGATCCGGCCCTGGTCTTCCAGCGCCGAAGCCAGCAGGCGCAGGGCCCGCGTCCGTTGCATGCGGTTGCCGGTCTTCTCGGCCAGTGCCATGGCCCGCTGCGCTGCGGCTTCCTGCAGCGTCGCGTCGCCCAGGCGCAGGTACAGGAAGGCCTCCCGAAAGGCCACGACGCTGCGGCGTTCGTCGTCATCGGCCAGCTCGGCCTGGGCCTTCAGGCTGACGAGGCTGGCACGCTGTTCCTCGCGTCGGCCCAGAGCGCCCCAGGCTTGTTCACCGGTTTCATGCAGGCGCCACAGGATGTCGGGCGGCAGCCGCTCGCGTTCGGGGGGCATGGCGCGGTCCAGCAGTTCCAGCGCGCGCTGCACATGCAGCAGGGCGGTCTGCGGCACGTGGCGCTCGCGGGCATGGGCGGCTGCGCGGGCGTGGAACTCGACCGCGTTGGCGATGTCGCCGGCCTTGTCGTAGTGGTCCGCCGTCAGCCCCAGGGTGTCGCCGGTCTGCGCGTCATGCGGGTTGCCGTGCCGGGCGCGCAGCCAGGCCGCCAGCCGCGCATGCAAGGCCCGTCGCTGCCGCGCCAGCAGGCTGTCGTAGGTGACCTGGTGCAGCAGGTGGTGGCGAAAGGCGTATTCCCGCGAACCTTCCAGCCCACTGCCGACCTGGTGGCGCACCAGGTCGCGGCGGGTCAGCTGGGGCAGGGTGTCTGCTGCCTGCGTGTCCAGGGCGTGCAGCGCCTGGTCCCAGAACACGGCGCCGATGACGCTGGCGTCCTGAAGGGTGCGCCGCTCGGGCGCGGGCAGGCCGTCCAGACGGGCCTGCAGAACGGCCGTCAGGCTGGGCGGCATGCGCGTCGCGTCCAGGCGTTCCTGGTGCAGCTGCCAGCGCTCGGGGCCGGGCTCGATCGCGCCCTGGTCGATCAGCATCTGCACCAGCTCTTCCATGTAGAACGGGTTGCCCTCGGCCCAGTTCACCAGCCGGTCGAGCAGGGCCGGCGGCACGACGTCCAGCCGCTGCAGCAGTTGGCCGGCGAAGGCACGGGCATGGTCGGCGCCCAGCGGTTGCAGGTCGATGCGGCGCGCCTGGCCGGGCGCGTGCCGCGGCCAGTCGGCGCGGTGCTCGAACAGGCTGGGACGCGCCATCGCCACGACCAGCAGCGGCGTGTCGGCGTTGAGGTCGCCCAGCAGGTCCAGGAAGTCCAGGCTGGCACCGTCGGCCCAGTGCAGGTCTTCCAGTGCCAGCAGCACCAGCCTCCCACCTGGCCCGGATCTTCCGGGCATTCCGGGTGGCCTGGCCAGCCGACGAAAAGTCTGCGCCAGGGCGTGGAAGGCGCGGTTGCGCAGCTGCCGCGTGTCGCCGCCCAGGGCCTTCACATGCGGGCTGTCGTCGGGCGCCAGGCCCACCAGGTGGGCCAGCAGATGGGCATGGATGGTGGCCATCTCGGCCCCGTCGTCGTGCTCGAACAGGGGCCGCAAGGCCTGCTCGATCAGGGCCCGGGCGGTGGCAGGGCTGTCCTGCTCGCCGATGCCCAGGCGCCAGCTCAGAAGGTCGCGCAGCAGGCTGTAGGGCTGGCTCTGGGTGTGCGGGTGGGTGAGGCCGCGAAAGAGCTCCAGCGCCCGCGGCTGGGCCGTGGCCCAGGCCAGGAATTCGTCGAGCAGCCGGCTCTTGCCCACACCGGCATCGGCCACGACGGTGATCGTGGCCAGCTGCGCGCCCTGCGCTGCCTTGTCGAACGCGTCCTGCAGCGCGAGCAATTCCGCGCCGCGGCCGACCATGCGCGTGGGCAGGCTGTCGATGCCGCGCGCCGCCACGCGGCTCATCCGCGGCTTGGCCGCCCGGACCAGCACGCTGGGCATCGGCTGGTCGATGCCCTTGACCTGGATGGGTGGCTGCTCCTCGCCTTCGAACATGCCGCGCACCAGCTGCCAGGTGTCCTGGCTGACCCGCAGGCAGCCCGGGGGCGCGGCCTGCTCCATGCGCGCGGCGATGTTCACCGCCATGCCGCGGATGCTGCCTTCGGCGTCCACCCCGCCACCCAGCAGCACGCCGCCGGTGTGCACGCCGACGCGGACGCCGGTGTCCGCCACCCGGTGCTGCTGGGCCACCCGGCGGCCGAAGGCGGCGCCCTCCGCCAGCAGGGCGAGGCCGCAGAGGACGGCGCTTTCGGCATCGCGCTCGCTGGACACCTCGGCGCCGAACACGGCCAGCAGGCTGTCGCCGGCGTACTGCAGCACCTTGCCATGATGGGCGTGCACCACGGCCGTCCAGCGCAACAGCGCGGTGTCGAGCACGGCATGCAGGGATTCCGGGTCCAGGTCCCGGCTCAGGCGGGTGGAGCCCACGATGTCCAGGAACAGGATGCTGACCTGGCGCAGCGTCTGGACCTGCGGGTTCTCGTTGCGGCTGAGCAGCGCCGAAAGTGCCATGTCGACCACCTCGTTGCCGAGTACGGCGCGCTGGGCGTTCAGGGCGGCGATGGCCGCTTGCAGATCGGGTGGTTCGGAGGCCATGGTCTCAGGATAAGCGGCATCGATGGCGCAACCGCTACGATGCGGCGCCAGCGCGATGTCGCGGGACTGGCACGCCACGCACAGGAGAGCAAGCCCATGTCCTCAGGTCAGGGGACCGGCAAGTCGCGCACCATGGAAGACCACTTCACTGCCGTCATCGGCACCGACATCACCGACGCATTCCGGCGGCGTGCGCACCCGGTAGCGCGGGTGCTGCGGCCTTGAACTGCGCCGTGGCGCTGCCCGGCGAGCGCTTCACGTTCGACGGCATCAGCTGCTTCGTGCAGGGCAGCGGCGCGCCGCTGCTGCTGGTGCACAGCGTCAATGCCGCTGCATCGGCCGCCGAAGTGCGCCCGCTGTACGACCACTACGGCGCCACCCGCACGGTGTTTGCGATCGACCTGCCCGGCTACGGCTGCAGCCTGCGCAGCGACCGCGCGTACACGCCGCGCCTGATGACCGACGCGCTGCACGCCGTGGCCGCCCAGATACGCCAGCGCTGCGGCGTGACGCGGCTCGATGCGCTGGCGGTGTCGCTGTCCTGCGAGTTCCTGGCCCGCGCGGCCAGCGAAACGCCGGCGCACTGGGGCCGGCTGGCGTTGGTCAGCCCGACGGGTTTCAACGGCCGGGCCGACCGGCGCGGCGCCTCCGGCAGCACACGCGCGGTGCCCGGCATGTTGCGCCTGCTGCGCCAGCCGTTGTGGGAGCAGTCGCTGTTTCGGGCCCTGACGCGGCCCGGCGTGGTGCGCTACTTTCTCGAGCGCACCTGGGGTGGCAAGGCCATCGACGAGCCCATGTTTCGTGCCGCGCTGGTGGCCGCTGCGGCGCCCGGCGCGCGCTTCGCACCGCTGCACTTCCTGGCCGGCGGGCTGTTCAGCGCCGACATCCACAACGTTTACGACGCCGTGCGCTCGCCCGTGTGGGTCAGCCATGGCATACGCGGCGACTTCACCGACTACCGCGGCATGGATCGGGTGCCGGCCTGCGCGGGTTGGCGGCGAAGCGTGTACCCGGCCGGGGCGCTGCCGTACTTCGAGCACCCCGCAGCCTTCAATGCCGATTTCGACAGCTTCCTGGGCGCCCCGGACTGAACCTTGCCTGGACCCCCGTGCCGCCGGCAGCTTGCCGATCGTTTCGCGGCTGGCGGCCATCCGGCGACCTCACGCGGACGCTGCGGGGCCGCCCAGCAGCCGGTCGATGCCGGCGAGCAGCGGCTGCCAGTCGATCGGCTTGGTCCAGTACTCGGCAAAGCCGGCGGCGAGTGCCGCGTCGATGTCTGCTGGTGTTGCATTGGCCGACAGCGCGACGCAGCGCAGCGCGGCCGTCGCCGGGTCGGACCGCAACCGGCGCAGCACGTCGTGGCCGGTCATGTCGGGCAGTTGCATGTCGACCAGCACCAGGCTGGGCGCCGTGCTGCGGGCAAGCTCCCGTGCCAGCTCGATGCCGCTGGCGCCGTCGGCGGCGATCTCCAGCAGCACGCCCGGTCGGAGGGCCAGCATCTCGCGCACGAGCAGCGCGTTGACCTCGTTGTCCTCGATGTAGAGCACCATTCCCTCGGTGGCGGATTCGGCCGGCCCGTCGCGCTGGGCCGCCGCGCTGCGCGGGCTGTCGTCGGCGCGTGGCAGGCGCAGGCTGAACCGGCTGCCGATGCCCGGTTCGCTGCGGGCCTCGATGCGGCCGCCCATCGCCTCGACCAGGGCCTTGGCGACCGCCAGTCCGATGCCGCTGCCCTCGATGCCGGTCGCTTCGGCGCCGAGCCGGTTGAACGGCTGGAACGCCTGCTGCAGGCGCTCCGGGGCGATGCCATGGCCGGTGTCGGCGACGTAGATCTCGACCTCGTCGCCCAGGACCTGCGCGCCGATCCGCACCTCGCCGCCGGATCGGTTGTACTTGATGGCGTTGGACAGCAGATTCAGCAGCACCTGGCGCAGGCGCACCGGATCGGCCTTGACCGTGCCTTCAACGGTCTCGCGGCGCAGCTTCAATCCTTGCCGTTCGGCTCCGTCGAGCACCAGGGCCAGCGCCGCATCCAGGATGTCGTCGCAACGCACGGCAGTGGCCTCGAGCTTCAGGCCGTTGAGCTCGGCGCGGGTCAGGTCCAGAACGTCGTCGATCAGCACCAGCAGGTGGCGTGCGGCGTCCTCGACCAGGGCCAGCCATTGGTCGCGTCGGACCGGATCGTCCGGGTCACCTTCGGCCAGGCGCAGCAACTGTGTGAAGCCCAGGATCGCGTTCAGCGGCGTGCGCAGCTCGTGGCTGATGCGCGACATGGCTTGCGACTTGGCCAGACTCTCGGCGACCGCGAGCTCGCGGTCGCGTCGCGCCTGCGACGCGAGGTGGACGTCGGTGCTGTCCCAGTTGACGCCGATGCGGCCCTCGATGCGGCCACGCTCGTCGAGCAGTGGCACCGAGTGCGAGGTGATCCACCGCACCTGGCCATCGGGCCAGACGACGCGGAACACATCGCGCCAGGTCTCGCCGTCGCGGATCCAGTCGTTCTGGGCCGAGATCACGGCGTCGCGGTCCTCCGGGTGCACGAAGGCGCGCCGCTCGTCGCGCGTCACGGTTCGCGCCGCCGAGTCCACGCCGCGAAGGCGGAACATCTGGGCGTCCCACAGCACGTTGTCGCGGGTGACGTCACTGCTCCAGGTGCCCAGGCCCACCGCGCGGGTCGTCAGCGACATGCGCTCGACGGTCTCGCGCAGCTGGCGCAGCGCGGTCTGGTGGGCGGTCGTGTCCAGGGCCACGCCCTCGGACCGCCGGGGCCGGTCGTCGGACTCGGCCTCGATGCGTCCGCGCAGCACGAGCCAGCGGGTCTGCCCATCCGAAGGGCGGACGATGCGGAACTCGACCTCATAGGCGCCAGGCACACCGCGCCACCAGCGTTGTGACTCTTCCAGCACCCGGACCCGGTCGTCCGGGTGGGCGCAGCGTTCGATGGCCTTGCGCAGCGGCAGTGGGCCCGCGGCAGGGTCCAGGCCCAGCAGGCTGTACATGCGGGCGTTCCAGCTGGGCAACGGGTGGTCGGCCTGCGCCGACCACAGGCCGACCTGGGCCGCGTCGGCCGCCATGTCCAGGCGCCGGGCGGCTTCTTGCAGCCGACGTTCGGACTCGACCCGGGCGCTGACGTCCATGATCACGCCGACGAATCCCAGCGGTCGTCCTTCGGGGTCGCGCTGCAATGCCCGTCTCAGCAGAACATGCCGCCAGCCGCCGCCGGGCGCGGGGTAGCGAAGCTGCATGTCGGTGGTTTCGCCGGTTCGCAAGGTGTGCTCGGCGGAGGCCGCGGTGTGCACGACATCGTCCGGGTGGATGCGGGCGCGGGCCTCTTCCAGGCTCATCCCGCTGTCCTGGTAGGGAACGCCGATCAGTTCGCAGCCGCGGACATCCGGCGTCACGCGCATCGTCGCCAGGTCCTGCCGCCACACGCCGATGCCGCCGACGGTAAGCGCAACGTCCAGCTCGGCGCGCAAGGCCGCGGCCTTGTTGGCCAGGTCGTAGACCTCGGTCACGTCGGTGTTGATGCCGATGGCACGGCCGGCCGGCCGCTCGGGGGTGGGCGGCATCACCTTCCACTGCGTGTTCAGGTGGCGTTCCTGGCCGTCCGGCCGGCGGATGCGGATGCGCTGGCGGTAGGTGCCGGCGTGACCCAGGCTGCCGAGCAGACGGGACTCGCCGTCGCCTTCCCAGACCACGCACTGGCTGGTCTCGGTGTAGCCCGGGGCCTGGCCCTCCGACGCTTGGGGCAAGCCCCAGATCTCGTACATCCAGCGGTCCCAGTGCCCGTGCATCGTCGCCGCATCCCGCTCGAAGATGCCGGTGAGCGTGAACGCCTGCGTGAACGCCTGCACCAGTTCGAGCCGCTCCTCGGTCCTGGCCAATCGCGCTTCGAGTTGCGCGATGCGGGCACGCAGCGCCGCCGGGTCGTCGTCCGGATCGTGCGGGACGGCGGTGGTGTCGGTCACTCGACGACCCTTCGCGCGATGCGCTCCGGGATGAGCACTGGGGAGCGGCCCGGCGTGTTCATGGGCCGGCCACAACCCTGGCCTCGTGCAGCGCAGCCACTTCGGCCTCGGTGTAGCCGATGCCGGCGAGGACCTGCCGGGTGTGCTCGCCGAGCGCTGGCGGACCGCGGCGCACGGGCAGCCGGGCGCCGTCCAGCGCCAGCGGCAGCAGCGGGGTCCGGGTCTCGATGGCTCGGCCGGCGCCACTGGCATCGGCGGGCACGCTCATCGGGGCCAGGCCCCCGGTGGCCAGCAGGTGCGGATCGTCCAGCAGGTCCTGCGGCCGGACGATGGGCGCGTAGGGCAGACCGGTGCGCTCGAAGCGCGTCGCGAGTTCGCGGGCCGGCAGCACTGCAAAGCGCTCGCGCAGCAGCGGCAGCATCCACTCGCGGCTGCGCACGCGGTCGTTGTTGCTCGTCAGACGGGTGTCGACCTTCAGGTCGGCGAAGCCGAACTCGTCGCACATCAGGGCCCACTGCGTGTCGCTGACCGCCGCCAGGAAGATCTGCTCGCCGCCAGCGACCGTGAACACGTCGTAGACCGCCCAGGCGCTGATGCGATTGGGCATCGGTGCCGCGGGCTTGCCGGTGAGCGCGAACTGCATCATGTGCTGGGCGACAAGGAACACGTTGTTCTCGAACAGCGCGCTCTGCACTTCGCGGCCGCGGCCGGTGCGGTCGCGCTGGTGCAGCGCAGCCAGCGCGCCGAGTGCGCCGAACATGCCGCCCATGATGTCGTTGACGCTGGACCCGGCGCGCAGTGGCCGGCCTTCGGGGCCGGTCATGTAGGCCAGGCCACCCATCATCTGCACCACCTCGTCGAGCGCGGTGCGGTGTTCATACGGTCCCGGCAGAAAGCCCTTGTGCGAGACGTAGACCAGGCCCGGGTTCAGCGTGGCCAGCGCGGCATGGCCCAGGCCCAGCGCGCCCATCGTGCCGGTCTTGAAGTTCTCGCTGAAGACATCGGCGGTCGCCACCAGCTTGAGGATCAGCTCCAGCCCCTGCGGGTGCTTGGCGTCGACGGCCAGGCTCAGCTTGTTGCGATTGAACTGGCCGAAGAAACCCGCCCCGGAGCCAAGCAGCTTGCGTGTGTTGTCGCCCGCGATCGGCTCGACCTTGATGACCTCGGCGCCCAGGTCTGCCAGGATCATTCCGCAACTCGGTCCCATGACCATGTGCGTGAACTCGACCACCCGCACGCCGGCCAGCGGCAACGCGTCGGGCGCGAGCATCGTCGCAGCAGCCGTCTCGGTCATCTCAATGGGCTCCGTGGGTCGCATCGACCGGGTGGCGCGGCGCCCGCCCGTCGGCGTAGACAAAACCCAGTGGCAGGCCGGCGTCGGGCACCAGGCCGTACAGCGGTTCGCCGGGCAAGCCCGCGCGCAGCGTCGAGCGGGCCGCGACCAAGGCCTCGAGGTCGACGCCGGTGGCCACGCCCATGGCCTCGAACATGAACACCAGGTCCTCGGTGACGACATTGCCCGAGGCCCCCGGCGCGTAGGGGCAGCCGCCGAGGCCGCCCTGGCTGGAGTCGAAGGTGCGCACGCCGGCCTCCCAGGCGGCCAGGCAATTGGCCAGGCCCAGGCCGCGCGTGTTGTGCAGGTGGGCCGCCCCCGCCTTGTCGCCGATGGTCGAGCGCAGCCGCTCGAACAGGCGCCGGACCTGCGCCGGGTGCGCCATGCCGGTGGTGTCGGACAGGCCCACGTCGTCGACTCCCGCCTCGGCCAGCGCCACCGCCAGGCGGATCACCTCGTCCTCGTCGACCCGTCCCTGGATCGTGCAGCCGAAGGCAGTGGAGACCCCGGCCTCGATGCCGACTCCGGGCGCCTGGCTGTTGCGCAGCTCGACCATGGCGCGGACCTCGGCGACCATCGCGTCGGGGGTCTTGCGCACATTGGCCAGCGAGTGTGCGTGGCTGGCCGACACCGGGATCGTCAGCTTGTGGGCGCCGGCGGCGATGGCGGCCTCGGCGCCCCGCAGGTTCGGCACCAGCGCGAGCACGGTCCAGCCCGGCTTGCGGGCGGCATGGCGCACGACTTCGGCCGCATCGGCCATCTGCGGCAACAGCCGCGCGGGCACGAACGATGCGACTTCGATCTCGCGCAGGCCGGTGGCGTGCAGGGCGTCGAGCCAGGCCAGCTTGGCCGCCGTGGGCATGGTCGTGGCGATGCTCTGCAGCCCGTCGCGCGGGCCGACTTCGCTGATCAGGACGGCGGCTTCCATGGCGGCGCATTGTCGCGCCGTGCGGCGGCGGCGCAGGCCCGACGGACATGCCGCGACGCCCGGCATACTGGTGCCGGAGTTCCACAACCGTCGACGACCATGAATGCTGCCTCCCGCAAGACCTACCGCATTGCCGCCATCCCGGGCGATGGCATCGGCAAGGAGGTGATGCCCGAAGGCCTGCGCGTGCTCGAGGCCGCGGCGACACGCTTCGGCTTTGCGCTCGCGACCACGCCCATCGCCTGGGCCAGCTGCGAGCACCACCAGGCCACCGGCTCGATGATGCCGGCCGACTGGAAGGACCAGCTCGAAGGCCAGGACGCGCTGTTCTTCGGCGCCGTCGGCTGGCCGGCCACGGTGCCCGACCACATCAGCCTGTGGGGCAGCCTGCTGAAGTTCCGGCGCGAGTTCGACCAGTATGTCAACCTGCGCCCGGTGCGCCTGTTCGAAGGCGTGCCCTGCCCGCTGGCCGGGCGCAAGCCGGGCGAGATCGACTTCCTGGTCGTGCGCGAGAACACCGAAGGCGAGTACACCAACCTCGGCGGCGTGATGTACGCCGGAACCGAGCGCGAGATCGTGATCCAGGAGTCGGTCTTCTCGCGCCATGGCAGCGACCGGGTGCTGAAGTACGCCTTCGAGAAGGCCGCGTCGCGCCCGCGCAAGACCCTGACGGTGGCGACCAAGAGCAACGGCGTCGCGATCGCGATGCCCTGGTGGGACGGCCGCGCCGACGCGATGCATGCGCGTTATCCGCAGGTGGCGATGGACAAGCAGCACATCGACATCCTGTCGGCGCGCTTTGTCCTGCAGCCGCAGCGCTTCGATGTCGTCGTCGCGAGCAACCTCTACGGCGACATCCTGTCCGACCTGGGCCCGGCCTGCACCGGCACCATCGGCATCGCACCGTCGGCCAACCTGAACCCGGAGCGGCTGTTCCCGAGCCTGTTCGAGCCGGTGCACGGCTCTGCGCCCGACATCGCCGGGCGCAACATCGCCAACCCGGTGGGGATGATCTGGAGCGGTGCGCTGATGCTCGATTTCCTGGGCGAACGCGCCGCGCACGACGCCATCGTCGCCGCCATCGAGGCGGTGCTGCGCAACGGTCCGCGCACCGCCGATCTCGGCGGCCGGGCCGACACCACCGAGATGGGCCGGGCGATCGCCGAGCTCGTCGCGCAGCCCTGAAGATTCCGCTGCAGACCCCGCCATGGACAGCCTCTCCGACATCGTCTGGCAGCCCGGTGCCGCCGAGCTGGACGGCAGCCGCATGGCGCACTACCTGCGCTGGCTGGAACAGACCCGGGACCTCCGGTTCGCCGACTACGAGGCGGCATGGCAATGGAGCTGCCGCGACGTCGGCGCGTTCTGGTCCAGCATCCACGAGCACTTTGCGGTGCCGGGCGACGGTCCTGTCGAGCCGGTGCTGGCGCAGCGCACGATGCCTGGGGCGCGGTGGTTCCCGGGTCGTCGCGTGAACTTCGTCGAGCAGGTCATGGCGCATGCCACGGACGACCGGCCGGCGTTGCTCGCCCGCAGCGAGACCGCGAGCGGCCTGGGTGCCACGCGGGCCGTGTCCTGGGCCGAGTTGCGGGCCGACGTCGCGTCCCTGGCCGCGACCCTGAAGGCCCTGGGCGTGCAGCGCGGCGACCGGGTCGCCAGCCTGCTGCCCAACCGCGTCGAGACCGTGGTCGCCTTCCTGGCCTGCGCCAGCCTGGGCGTGGTCTGGACGAGTTGCAGCCCGGACATGGGCGCCGGGGTCGTGCTCGACCGGTTGCGCCAGGTCGAGCCGGTGCTGCTGATCGCCTCTGAGAGCTACCGCTGGCAAGGCCGTCTGCACGACCGCAGCGCTGTCGTGTCGGCGCTGCTGTCGGCGCTGCCCAGCGTGCGGCGTGTGTTGCACGTGGCCGGGCCATTGGTTGCCGAATCCACAGCCCCACCGCCCGCCTGGCGCGACCGGCTGGCGTGGGCCGATGCGGTGCTCGATCGCGACGCGCCGCTGGACATCGAGAGGCTGCCGTTCGAGCATCCGCTGTGGATCGTCTACTCGTCGGGCACGACGGGCCTGCCCAAGGCCATGGTGCACGGCCATGGGGGCGTGTTGCTGACGCTGCTCAAGAGCCTGGCCCTGCACCACGACCTGCATGCCGGCGAGCGGCTGCTGTTCCTCAGCAGCACGGGCTGGATCGTCTGGAACGTGCTGATCGCGTCGCTGCTGGTGGGTGCCGTGCCACTGCTGTGGGACGCGCACCCCGGCTGGCCCGAGTCCGACTCGCTCTGGCGCTGGATGGACGAGCAGCAGGTCACGCACTTCGGCTGCGGCGCGGCCTTCCTGGTCGGAGCGATGAAGGCCGGCCTGCGGCCGCAGGAGTCGGTGCCGCTGCTCGCGTTGCGCCAGGTCGTCGTCACGGGCTCTCCGCTGCCGGCCGAGGCCTTCCGCTGGCTGGTGCGCGACGTCAAACCCGGGGTCTGGGTCGCCAGCGTCAGCGGTGGCACCGACATCGCCGGGCCGTTTGTCGGCTGCTGCCCCTTGCTGCCGGTGCGCGCCGGCGAGATCCAGTGCGCCGAGCTGGGCGTCGCGGCACATGCGTTCGACGACGGCGGCCGGGCGGTGGTCGGCGAGGTGGGCGAGCTCGTGATCGCCGAGCCGATGCCGTCGATGCCGCTGTACTTCTGGGGCGACGCGCAAGGCCAGCGCTACCGCGACAGCTACTACGAGATGTTCCCCGGCCGCTGGCGCCACGGCGACTGGATCCGCTTCGCGTCACCCGGCGGCGCCTCGGTCATCTTCGGCCGCAGCGACAGCACGATCAATCGCCACGGCATCCGCATCGGCAGTGCCGAGATCTACAACGTCGTCGAGGCCTGTCCCGAAGTCGCAGACAGCCTGGTCATCGACCTCGAGTACCTCGGCCGGCCGTCGATGCTGCTGCTGTTCGTGGTGCTGCGGCCAGGGGTCGTGCTTGGCGATCCGCTGCGCGAGCGTCTGCGACGTGCGATCCGCGAACAGGGCTCGCCGCGCCACGTGCCCGATCGCATCGAGGCCGTCGCCGAGGTGCCGCGCACCCTGACCGGCAAGAAGATGGAGGTGCCGGTGCGCCGGCTTCTGCTCGGCGCCGAGCGCGGCCAGGTCGCCAGTGCCGACGCGATGGCCAACCCGGCGAGCCTGGAGTTCTTCGTCGACCTCGCGGCGGCGCTGGCGCTGGCGCAGGCGCCAGGCCGCTGATTCAGCGCCGGCTCAGCCGCCGCGGCGGCGGCGAGCGATGGCGCCGACCGCCAGCAGGCCGCTGGCCAGCAGCGCCCAGGTGCCGGGCTCGGGCACCAGGCCCGGTGCCGCGGTGAAGTTGGCGTTGTCGGGCGCGAAGTCCGAGATCGCCGCAAAGCCGGCGAAGGTCGCGTTGCGCGGCCAGACGTTGAAGGTGTAGTCGATCTTGTTGAAGCCGGTGCTGAGCAGCATCGAGCCACTGACCACCGCGCTGATGGTGTTGCCGCTGACGGTGACCGAGCCCGCGGGCAGGTTGCCAACGCCGGGGATCGTGCCAGTGCCATCGGGCCGCAGGATCACGACACGGTCGAAACGCACCCCGGTGATGCCGTTGCCGGCAAACCCGGCCGTGCCCGCGCCGCGGTTCACGCCCCAGACGTAGAGGCCGTTGGCTGTGCTGCCGACGGCGCCGGCCTGGGTGCTGGTGATCAGGAACTTGTCGACCCCGGCGTCGTACAGCACGGTGGCGCTCAGCACGTCCAGGTCGGTGCTCGTGGCCGAGCCGGCAAAGGTCGGCAGGAAGTCGCCCGCGGTGTCGGTGATGCTGCTGAAGGCATGGCCGAGCAGCGGCGCCGCCGCCAGCGTGGCGGCCAGGGCCAGACGGGCAGGGGTGGTACGGAATGAGGGCATGGAAGGCTCCAGGTCGTGAAAGGCGATGCAGGGCAAGGGCTTGCTGCATCGTGAGTGCGCCCTGGCGACGCCGCGGTTGCCCCCGCGTTCAGGGGGGTGGGCCGATCCGGTTCACTTCGCGACCCAGCCCAGCGTGATTGCCCAGCGGGTGCCAGCGTTGCGCCGCTGCACCAGCCCGTGGCGCGCGGCGTCGCTGTCGTTCACGCTGAGATGGATGCGCATCGGGCCGGCATCGGCACTGAGGGCGATGCTGGCGTAGCGGTAGCTGCGGCCCTGGATGCGCTGAAGATCGAGGTGCCCGAGGCCGAGGTCCAGCGCCGGGTTCCATCGGCCCGCCAGCGGCTGGCGCCAGTTCAGCTCGGTGGCAATGCCCAGGCCGCGCGGGCGCGGGCCATCGGTCGGTGGCGGGCCATAGCTGCGCAGGTCGGGCATCAGGCCCAGGCTGACGCTGGCCCGTTCGCGCCATCCCAGCGCCAGGTTCAGTTCGGTGTACGACCGGTCGAGCGCACGCTGGCTGCCGAGGTACTGGTAGCGCACGACCCCCCACTGGCTGGACAGGTCGTGGCCGTGCTGCCAGCTCCGGCTGGCGGCCAGGGTCAGCTCGCTGCTGGTGTACTGGCGCGGCCAGGTCGGCCCCGCAAGGCCCGCAGCCAGCGACCAGCCGGTGTCGCCGCGCCAGCTGGTGTCGAGCCCGACGACGGGCTGGCCGTCGCTCTGGCTGGTGCCGCGCAGCAGCTTGTCGCTGGTCGCAAACACCGACACGCCCAGCCCCTGGGCGGCCGCGGCCATCGGCAATGCCAGCGTCAGGGCCACCGTCACCGCCAATGCCAGCCTCGGTGCGGTCAGCCATTGCGGGTGTCGGGTGCTGGACATGCAACCATCATGGCCGAAACTGGCACTCACCCGACATCGCTGCCCCCTAAACCCCGCTCCAGTTTCAGTTCCAGGATTCCCTCTTGAGCAACGACGGCACACCCGGACCCTCGCTTGCCGCCATCCGCCTGGATGCCGCGGCCGAGCGCCGTGCGGGCGCGTTGTCGGCGCTCCTGCAGGCCAGCGCGGGTGGCGACCTCAAGGCCTTCGAGGCGCTTTACCGGCTGCAGCACCCGCGGCTGGCGCGGTTCCTGCGGCGCGTCACCGCGCGCCCCGACGTGATCGACGAAGTGATCAACGAGACGATGTGGGTCGTCTGGCGCAAGGCCGCGAGCTTTCGCGGCGACTCCAGCGTCGACACCTGGATCACCGGCATCGCCTACCGCACGACGCTCAAGGCGCTGCGAGGCACCGCGCCGGCGGCCGAGCTGGGCGAGTGCCTGCTCGACCCGGCCCAGCTGGCCGAAGCCGCGGCCGCAGCGGCGCCTGGTGACAGCATCGCCGAGCGCGACGACCGGGAGTGGATCGCCCGCGGCCTGCGGACCTTGCCCGATGACCAGCGACTGACCCTGGAGCTGGCCTACGTGCTGGGCCACACCTGCGAGGAGATCGCCGCCGTGATGGGCTGCGCCGTGGGCACCGTGAAGGCGCGGATGTTCCACGCCCGGGTGCGCCTGCGCAATGTCCTGCCTGAGCTGGCCGGCGAGCGACCCGGCGACGACCGCGTGGGGGGGAGCCGGCGATGAAGCCTGTCGACGGCCAGACGCCGGACGCGGCCGGCGCGGTGGGCGACAACGGGCCGTTGTCCTTGCACCGCCGGGCCTGGGACCTGATCCCCTGGGTGGTGGCCGGCAGTGCCGACGCCGACGAGCAGGACCTGGTGCATGCGCACGCCCGGTCCTGTGCCGACTGCCGGGCCGAGATCGACTTCCACGAAGCGCTGAAGGGCGGCATGGTGTCGGCTGCGACCCCCGGGCCCGACGAGGTGGAGGCCTCTTGGCTGCGCCTGCGCAGCCGGATCGCCGACACCGACGGCGTCGACTCCACGGGCGGCGCCGAATCCTCCCCGGTGCAGGTGCAGGTGTCGGACGCGGCCCGGGGTCCGGACGTGTCGCGTCCGGTGTCGAACCTCGCCCGCTGGCTGGTCGCAGCGGTCGTGGTGCAGTCGGTCGGGCTCACGGTGCTCGGAGCGGCGCTGGTCGAGCGGGCCGGTTCGCCCGCCGAGTACAAGACCCTGAGCGAGCCGGCGGCGGCAGAGGCCGTGCTGCCGGCGTCGGCCATCCGTTGGGTGCCGCTGGGCACGCTGACGCTGGCCGAGCTTCAGACCCTGCTGGATGGGCTGGGCTGGCAGGTGGTGCAGTCCTCGGGTGACGGCGCGCTGTTGGTCATCGCGCCGCGAGCGGGCAGCCAGACCGGTCGCGACCAGGCACTCGTGCGGCTGCGGGCGCATCCCGCCACCCAGCTCGCCGAGCCCATGCCCGCCTCGCGATGACCGACATCGCCAATCGGTTGCGCTGTTGGTTGCGCGGTTGGTCGCGCGGTTGGTCGCCCTGTTGGATGTCCGGCTTCGCAGCGGCACGGCGCCTGGCCCTGATGGCTGCGGCCGCGGGCCTGCTGGCGGGCTGCGGCACACCGCCCGCACCGGTGGCCGACACGGCGTCGGCGCTGCGCGTGATCGTGGCCGTGCACGAGGTGCCGGAACCCCGGCCTGCTCCTGGCTCCACGCCGCGGATGCGCTACGTCGGCGCGCCGCAGTACGGGGGCAGTGCGCGCGCGGCCGGGCTGGCCGATGCCGTGGCCCGGACCCATGGCCTGGTCGAGGAGGCCGGCTGGAGCATCCTGCCGCTGGAACTGCTGTGCAAGCAGTACCGGCTGCCGGCCGGGGTCGGACTCGACGCGGCCCTGGCGCGGCTGCGCGCCGATCCGCGGGTCGCGCTGGCGCAGCCGCTGAACGAATTCGAGTCGGCAGGCGGGCCGGCGGCGGTGGCCACCACGTCGACGAGCGCCGCTGCGGCACCGGCGACCGGCTTGTTGCCGGGTTACGACGATCCGTATGCCGGCCTGCAGCGCGGATTCGCCGCCATCGGCGCCCCGGCGACCCATCGGTTGAGCCAGGGCGACGGCGTGCGCGTGGCCGTCATCGACACCGGCATCGACGGCGGCCATCCGGATTTGGCCGGCCGCGTGGCGGTCGAGCGCAACTTCGTCGCCGCCGGCACCGCGCCGCCCGCCGGGCCGCGTGGCGAGCGCCACGGCACCGAGGTGGCCGGTGTGATCGCTGCCGTGGCCCACAACCGCATCGGCATCGCCGGCATCGCGCCGCGCGCTCAGTTGCTGGCCTACCGCGCGTGCTGGCCGGTGGCCGGTGGCCGTGCGCGCTGCAACTCGTTCACGCTGGCCCAGGCACTGGCGGCGGCGATCGCGGCCGATGCCGACGTCGTCAACCTGAGCCTCGCCGGCCCGGCCGACCCGCTGCTGCAGCGCCTGGTCGAGCACGCGCTGTCACGCGGCACGGTCGTCGTGGGTGCGCTGCCGCCGGGCGGGCGGCAGGACGGCTTCCCTGCCGGGGTGCGCGGGGTGCTGGCGGTGGCTTCGGCCGACGACGCCGCGGCGGCCGATGGGATGGCCGGCCTGCCGGCCGTGCTGCGTGCCCCCGGCCGCGACATCCTGACCCTGCAACCCGAAGGCCTGTACGGCTACGCCAGCGGCTCGTCGCTGGCGGCCGCGCACGTCAGCGGCGCGGTGGCCCTGCTGCGCGCCCTGCGCCCGGGCCTGCGCGGTGGCGACGCGATGTCCTGGTGGCAGGCCGGGCCGGTCGACGTCTGCCGGGCCGCGCAGCAGATGCGGCCTGAACTGCGCTGCGGCTGAGCCCGAAGCGACCCGGCCCTGCCGGTCGCTACATCTGCTTGAACAACGGCAGGTAGGGCCGACTGACCGTCAGCCGTTCGGGCCGTCCCTTCAGGTGCAGGTCCGCGGTTTCGTTGGGCTGGCGCACGACGTGGCTGACGCGGGCCAGGTTGACCACGGTCGAGCGATGCACCTGGACAAACTGGCGGGTGTCCAGTTGCGCCAGCAGTTCCTTCAGCGGCATGCGCACCAGGGCTTCGGCGGCCTGGCCGTTGTCGTGACGCCAGCCGATCAGCGTGTACTTGTCGTCCGAGCGCAGGAAGTCGACCGCCTCGACGGCGATCAACCGGACCGCCGGGCCGACGGTGGCACGGATCCAGCGCAGCGGGGCGTCCGGTGGTCCTTCGGCCTCGGGCTCGCGCACGGGCACGGGCACGGGCTCGCGCAGGGTGCCGCGGGCCTGGCGCCGGGCCAGCTGCTCGGCCAGGGTGTCGAGCAGTGCCTCGTGGTCGGCCACTGGTGTGCTGGCCCGCAGCCGGTCCTGCAGCCGCGCCACGGTGTCGGCCAGTCGCAGTGCCTTCACCGGTTTGACCAGGTAGTCCAGCGCACCCTGGTCGAAGGCCTCGAGCGCATAGCGGTCGAAAGCGGTGACGAACACCAGATGGGCGCGGCGGCCGATCAGCCGTGCGGCGTCGACGCCGGTGAGTCCGGGCATCTGGACATCGAGAAAGCACACGTCGGGGCGTTCGGCCTCGAACATCGCTACGGCCTCGCGGCCATTGCGCGCCTGGCCGATGATGCGCAGCGCGGGCCAGGCCTCGGCCAGCATCTGCGCCAGCTCGTCGCGCAGAAGCGGCTCGTCGTCGGCGATCAGGGCGGTGGGCTGCTTGGCGCTCATGGGATGGTCATCATGCCGCCTGCGGGTCCAGTGGCCACTCGATCTCGGCGCAGGTGCCGCGTGGCACCTGCGCGGTGATGCGCAGCCGCGCGCCGTCGCCAAAGGCCAGGCGCAGCCGCTCGCGCAGCGTCGCCAGGCCGGTGCCCAGGCCGGCCTCGGGCGCAGCAGCCTGCAGGCCGATGCCGCCGTCGACCACACGCAGCAGGCATCGCGTGCCCAGGTGCTGCACCGTCACCGCGATGGCGCCACCGTCCTCGCTCGGGTCGATGCCGTGGCGGACCGCGTTTTCGACCAGCGTCAGCACGCTCAGCGGCGGGCAGCGCAGCGCCAGCGCGGCGTCGTCGGCGTGCAGCGTGTAGTGCAGCCGGTCGGGCATGCGCATCTGCATCAGCGCGAGGTAGGCGCGCACCAGTTCCAGCTCCTGCGCGACGGTGCTGGCGCTGTCGTCCAGGCGCGGCACGGCGGCGCGCAGGTAGTCGATCAGGCTGTCCAGCAGCTCGGGCGCGCGGGGCGAGCCGGTCTTGACCAGCGCGCGCACGTTGGCCAGCGTGTTGAACAGGAAGTGCGGCGCCACCTGCGCCTGCAAGAGGTGAAGCCGGGCGTCGGAGGCCTGGCGTTCGAGCTCGCTGCGCTCGAGCTGGAAGGCCAGCGCCTGCTCGCGTGCGAAGGCCTCGCGCTGGCGCACCATCGCGCCCAGCGCCAACCAGGGCGCCACCAGCACGCCGACGAAGGTGAGCTGTGCATAGCCGACCACAACCTCGGGCTCGATGCGCAGGAAGTCGAAGCGCCCGGTGGTCGCCCAATAGGCGACATAGGCCGCGAGCGGAATCACGCCGACGATGCCCAGCAGCTGCATCACCCAACGCGCCAGGCGCCGGGGCGGCACGGCGGGCCAGCGCTCGAGCACCCCGTAGACGAGCATCGCCGACAGCGCGACCGTCGCCACCCGGACCAGCCAGATCCGCAGCGGCGTCTCCGACGCGAGGCTCATCAACAGACCAAACGGCAGCGCCGCGAGCAGCGCGAAGCGCACCCGCCGCCAGGCGAACAGGTCGCGCCAGGCAAGCGGTCGAGCAGAGGACGGAAGGGTCGTCACCGGGTGGATTCTCGTCAGCGGCCGGTGGACGGCGTCAGGACGGCGTCACAGCCGCGGCAGCCACATCATCATCGCCGCACCGGCCACGCCCAGCAGGGTCAGCAGCGTCAGCGGCAGCAGCACGGCGGCGGTGGTCCAGCGCCAGCGCGCGTCGCCGGCCCGTTCGGCGCGCAGCACGGCCTCCAGCACCACCAGCGGCAGCAAGGTCTGGCCCCAGGCCAGCGCCACCAGCAGCGGGCCGGTGAAGCTTTCGGGGTCGAAGCCGACGGGCGCCCGGTGGATCAGCAGCCAGGCCGCCAGCCCGATGCGGAAGAACCAGACCCCGGCCACCACCAGCCACAGCCGCAAGGCCCAGCGCCGGTGGGCGTCGAACTGGCGCGCCCGCGCCGTGCGCCAGGCCAGGCCGGCAAAGGCCAGGATCAGCACCGCGTTGAACACCAACGCGGCATGCTGCGCCGGCCCGCCGACCGCACCGCGGCCGAACATCATCGCCAGCCCGGTGATCGCCAGCGTCGCCGCCACGGCCAGGAACAAGCGCCCGTTCCAGCGGTGCAGCATCGGCCAGCGCTGGCGCACGGCCGGCATCAGTTGCCCCAGGCCCCCGAGCACGATGACGACCGTGAACAGCACATGCACCGCGACCGTGGCATTGCCGGCCAGGTCGCCCGCCACCCAGCCGCGCGGCAGCACCTGGTTCCAGGCCAGCAGGTCGCCGCTGAAGGCATGGCCGCCATAGAAGCCGACGATGTAGACCGCGAACAGCAACTGTCCGGCCAGCGCCACCGCAAACCAGCCCCTCCCGGCCCGGCGCAACCAGGGACGCGAGCGGTCAAGGGCTGCGGTACCGGCGGGCGTGCCGGACAGGGTGTTGCCGGCGTTGCGGGGCGGGGAGGCGAGGGCGGTGTTCATGGAGTCGTTGCAGTCATCGGCTTCGATGTCCGCCACGGTGCCAGTGACGCCCTCCGGCGGCCAGCGCCTTTGCGACGACTCGCGACCGGGCGGGCGCAGGACGCGGTCTCGGGCCGCAGACGCTGGACGCGCGCGGCGCCCTGGGTCTACCGGCCCAGGTCGGCCAGGGCCAGGCGCAGCGCCTGGGCCTCCAGCACCGGCAGCAGCGGCTGCGCCAACCACTGACGGGCGTGCTGCTCGGCATCGTCGACCCCCTGGCCGGTGGCGTGCGCCAGCCTCAACGCAGCGGTCAGGCGGTGGGCGTGCAGGGCCAGGGGCAGGGCGGGCAAGGTGGCGGCTTCAGCGAGGTGGGCGCGCGCCGATGCGGCGTCGCCGATGGCCAGCTCGGCGCGGGCGGCGGCGATCAGGGCGCTGGCGCGGTCTTCGGCCGGGCGGACCTGCGGCGCCGCAAGCCAGGCACGGGCGTCGCGCAAGGCCTGCGCATGCCCGCCTGCAGCCTGCTGGACCAGCACCTGGCACAAGGCCAGCTCGGCGCCGTGCAGCGAGTCGGCGCCGGCCTGGGCGTGAAGCGCCTTCGCCTGCTGCAGATGGTGCTGCGCGCGCGCGATGTCGCCGGTGTCCAGCGCCAGCCGGATGGCCTGCATCTGCGTGCCCAGGTGGCAGTGCAGATGGCTGTGGCCCAGGTTGCGCTTCAGGCTCCGTTCGGTGACGGCCCAGGCGGCTTCGACCTCGCCGCGCAGCTGGTGCAGCCGGTAGCGGCGCTCGTCGAAGACGTCTTCCATGTCGACCGAATCCCAGGTTGGAGCGGCCTGTTCGCCTTCGACGATCAAGGCCTCGGCGGCGTCGAGCTCCAGCCGGTCCAGGTGCACCGTGGCCAGCGTGCTGAGCGCGGATCGCAACAGCTCGACGAGCCCCAACTGGCGCGCGATCGCGATCGAGTCGAGCAGGTTCGCCGCGCTGGCGTCGACCTGGCCCAGGCTGCGCTGCAACAGGCCCAGGTGGTGAAGGCTGCGTGCGGTGCGAAGCGAGTCGCCCATCGCACGGGCGAGTTGCAGGCCGCTTTCGACCTGCGCCAGCGCGTCGTCCAGGCGACCCGACCAGTACAGGGTGCGCGACAACATGCTGCCGATGTCCCAGCGGTCGCGCAGCGCGCTGGCCGCTGTGCGTGCCAGGGCTTCGCGCAGCGCCGGCAGTGCGGCATCGTGACGGCCGTGATAGCTCTCGGCATTGGCCCGCTCGAGCCAGAGCCGGGCGCGCTGCGATTCGGTCAGCGCGGGGTCGGCTTCGAGTTGCCGCAGTTCGGTCAACGCCTCCTCGGCGCGGCCGACCTCGCTGAGCAGGTAGGCACGTGCCAGCGCCAGGTCGATCAGGGCCGCCGGCCCGATCCGATGCGCCTCGGCGATGGCTGAATGCAGCGCTGCTTCGGCCGCGCCGATGTTGGCCATCTGCTTTTGTGCCTGGGCCACGGTGCGCAGCGCGGCCAGGCGCTCCTGGGGATCGCGACTCGCCGCCAGGGCTGCTTCGGCGGCACTGCAGGCTTCTGGCCAGGCGTGGCGATGCAGCGCGACATCGGCGGCGCGGAGCTGCCAGGTCGCGGCCTCGGCCGGGCGACCGGCGGCGCCGAGGTGGCGGGCGACTTCGGCGGGCTCGGTGCCCGGCTGCCCGGCCAGGGCCTGCGCCAGCGCCGCGTGCAGCGCCGCCCGACGCAGCGGGGCCAGGCTGGCCGCGATGGCCTGGGCGATCAGGTCGTGGGCGATGCGCAACGGGCCATGCCGGTCGGCCGCCAGCAGGTCGGCGGCCAGCGCGTGTTCCAGCGCCTGGGACACGGCGAGTTCGTCGAGCGACAGCGCACGGGCCAGCAACGGAGCCGACAGCGCATCGCCGGCCAGGCAAGCGGCCTCCAGCACGCGGCGCACGACCGGACCCAGGGCCCGCGAGCGCGCGACCAGCACCTCCTGCACGCTGGCCGGCACCAGGGCCGCGCCGTGTTCGCGCGCATGGCGCAGGTGTTCGATCAGGAACAAGGGGTGGCCGGCGCTGCGCTCCAGCACGGTGGCCAGGGCGGAGTCGGTGGTGGCAACCAGCCCGGCATCGCCGTCGGCGACGGCCGCGAGCAAGGCCCGCGCGTCGGCCTCGGGCAAGGGGCCCAGATTCACGGCCGTGACGCGGCCCTGGTCCAGCCACTGCCGGCGGCGCTGCAGCGCCGGCATCGTCAACTCGCCGCTGCGGTGCGCCAGCACGCAAGGCAGGTCGGCCGCGACATGATCTGGCGTGGACGCGACGGGCTCCCACAGCGCCTGGCTGGGTTCGTCGGCCCATTGCCAGTCGTCGATCAGCAAGGCGCCAAAGTTCCCGGCCGCCAGCAGCGCGAGCGCGCCCTGGTAGGCGTGGTGCAGGCGCTCCGGACTGGGCATCGCCACCGGTTCGGCGGGCGACGCCGAACCGGCGCTGCCGCGTGGCAGCCACTGCGGCACCAGCGCCGCCAGGTCGCGCAGCAGGCGGGCCGGAAGCGGCACGTCGGGCGCCGCGTCGCGCAGTGCATGAAGCGCGCGCAGCGCGCCGGCATAAGGCACGGCGCTGTCCTCGGGCCGGCAGCGCAGCACCAGCACGCCGTCGAAGGGCGCCAATGCTTCAAGCGCGAGCCGCGTCTTGCCGATGCCGGGCGCGCCGGCGATCAGCACCCGCTGGCCGGCGGCCAGGGCGACGCGGACCGCCGCGAGCTCGTCGACCCGGCCGACGAAGGGCGGCGCCTTCAGCATCGTGCGCGATGCCGGCATCGGCCCCGACGCCGACACGGGGAGCAGGCCAGGGGGGGGCCAGCGGCGCGAACACCGAATCGACCGCGCCGGGCCCGGCGGCGACCTCCGCTGGCGATTCGTGGCGTTCGTGCAGGCGCTGCAAGGCCTGACGCGCGGCCTCGTGACCGGGGCCGGCGGCACCGTCGGCGAGCAAGGCGCGCCAGGCGCGTGTGGCCTCGGCCAGGTGGCCGGCGGACTCGTATGCGCGGGCTTCTTGCTCCAGCGCCTGCAGCCAGCGCTGGTGCAGCAAGGGCGCCTGTTCGGCGGCCCACTGCGCGAGTTCGGCTCCGGCGGTGTCGTCCAGCGACTCGAGCCAGCGCGGTGCCGTCGCTCCCGGGCGTGGCCAGACGATGGCCAGCCTGGCCTCGGCTTGCAGCTGCAAGCGCTCGCCGGCGCCTTCGGCGATGGGCAGGCCCAGCTGCCGCAGCCGGAACAGGTCGCGCCGCAGGTTGCGCCGCGCATCGGTGGGGTCGGTGTCGGGCCACAGCAGGTCGGCCGCGCGGGCGCGGCGAAGTCCCGGTTCCAGCACGATCAGCAGTGCCAGCGCGAGTGCCTTGCGGGTGCCGGCGTTCAACTCCTGGCCGTCTCGCAGCAGCCGTGGACTGCCGTCAAGGTGGACCGACATCGCCACGGCCGCGGCCGGTTCGGGCTGGTCGGCGTGAAGGGGCATGCGACGGCGAGTTGCGGACGGCGAACGGGGCCGGGATGTTCGCACGGCCCACACGGCGGCTGGTCCCCCCGGCAGGAATCGAACCTGCATCTGGCGCTTAGGAGGCGTCGCCCTTGTCCCTCAAGGTTATCGATGTTGAACGGAGAGAACTGGGATCGGCGAAGTGAAAGGCGTGGCAAACGTCCTGGAATCTGCAGCGAGATCAATCACCTACAAGGATTTGAAGCGGGCCTCCGAAGACCCAGTGCATTTGGTCAGGGGCTGTCAACCACTTGGCGTAGGCGAAGCCGCCGGGATCGTGAGTAGCAACTCGGAGTCATCGATCAGCCGGAATACAGCCTTGTGCCCGCTGAGCTGTTCGGTGCGACCGATGATCAACTGAACGCCTTCACCGCGCTTGTCCATCATCGCTGAACGCCCCGTCTCCGCTTGGTCAGCCTCTGGCACGGAACACTTCGCCAGCAGGCTGGCGACCGCTTCATTGCGAGCTGCTTGGCGGTATGGGAGGCTGTCCACGGTCATGGTGTTGGCGATGGCCCCGGGCGAATAGATCTCCAATCGGTCAGCGAACAGCCGCAGTCTGATCTTGGCGCCATGGATCGAGTAATCCCTGTGTGCCACGGCATTCACCAGGGCTTCAAACACGGCCGTCATGTCGAATTGCGGCAGGTCGTGCCGCCCCTGGTCCTTCGAGGCGAAGACCTGCATGTTCTTCTTGACGAAGTGACAGGCAGCCATCACCTGAGAGTCCAATGGTCCACTGATGTCCTGGGCATCCAACTGGTACGCGGCGTCGCCGTCGGGCCGGACCTGCGTGCCGCGGTACGCGACAGCCTGGATGTAGGCGTTGGGTATCCAGACCCTGGGGTTCGCACTGGCCATTAACACACCGGCCACGGTCGGCCGGATTTCGCCGTCGGCGTCCTTTCGGGCCATCGCCAGTTTGTCAAGGAGGACATCACGAGGGTCTTGCACGCGCGGCGCCGCGAAGCGTTGCCACAGACTGTCTTGCAGATCGTCCAACCGGGCGCGTGGCACGGGTTGTTCGTCGAACCTGATGATGCGGGCCTGGCTGCGCTGCTGGAACAGTCGCGCCAAGTAGTCCGGCGACATTTCCCGCTTGGCACTGCCGACGCGGTGCAGGTAGCCACCAGGGCTGCGGTGAACGAACAAGCTGCCGCTCACATCAACCTTCAACACCGGCAACTGCTCGCCGGTGCTACTGATCAATGTCAACCTTTCGATAACGGGGGCAAGAGACGGCTGGATGCTGTCCAAGCACAGCTGTCGAACAAAGTCTTCCACCAGATCGAGCCGATCCAGCGGCAAGCCGAGCACCTCTCGTGCGTCATCGACGCCAAGCACGCAAACGCCACCCCGTCCGTTGGCGAACGCGGCCAGTTCGTCAGCCAAGGCATTACGGTGTGGCGCGCTCACCCGATGTCCGGCGAATCGCACTTCCTTCAACTCCAGATATGTGTCTTCGCCCAGTCGGATCTTTTCCAGCAGTTCAGCATTGCTGATGAACATCTCAGATCTCCCGGCCTAGGCGCTGATAGCGGCGTTCAAAGGCTTCTTTGCCGCCCTCCATCACCTGGCAGACCTCGTCGCGCATACGAACATTCTGCAGCGAGCCAGAGTCCTTGACACGGCATTGGCCGTTCTCGAACTCGAGGGCATGGATCAACTCCGCGTCGCCGTTGACCACGATGTTCGGGTTGTGGGTGACGATGATGAGCTGCCGGCGCAGCTTGTTGGCGCGAATCTGTCGCACCACCAGGCCGTAGATCAGGTGGTTGTCCAGGTCATCTTCTGGCTGGTCCAGAACCAGAGGTTCGGTTCCGTGGGCCAGCAAGAATGAGAGCATCGCGGCAGCACGCTGACCGGCAGAAGCCTGCCCGATGAATTTGAAGTCCTGCCCGTCTCCTTTGCGGCTGTACTCCACCTGAAGGCCGTCTTCAGGGAACCAGCAAAGGATGTGGTCGATGAACTCGGGGCGCTGGTCGGCTTCAGCCTTCAGGAATTTGTTGAACCAGCCCCCGAATTCGGCTTGCCCCTTGCAGGCAGCAACGAGCTTGCCCTTCAAGTCCCTCAGTGAGGACTCGAAGGCGTGCGCATCCCAGGCCCCTGGTTCGTCGGAGAGATCGACGGCCGCCAGCAGATCCGCCACTGCGCCTTTGGCCGGCACATCGTCCTGGGTTTCCGCAAGCAAGTCGTCGGTGTACTTGCCCTCCGCGGCTCCCAACAATTCTCGCAAGGAACGCTCGATGGTGCGCGCGTCGCGACCATAAGGAATGAGCGCCATGCGAACGAAGAGGTTGCCGTCCAGCGTACTTTGAAGAAACTGCCGGCGCCGTTCGCTCACCGCCTTGCGCGCTTCGCGAACGCTCTCCAGTTGAACAGACGCCCGGGTCTTCAGGTCTTCCTGTTGTTTGTGCAGGGCATCCAGACGTTTGACCTCCGTCTCCAGCCGCTGCCGCTCCTGAACCAGGCGGCCGTACTCGCTCGGGTCATTGACACCCTGTTGCTGCAGATCGGTCTTCAGCTGTTCGTAGGCGGCTTTCGCTTGGGCAATTCGACCGGCCCAGTCCGACGCATCCAGCACGGCTCTGAGTTGCACGCGCTGATGGTCCAGGTCGGCCGCAGCAAGCTCCACTGCAGAGCGCGCCTTGCCCATCCCAGCATGCAGCTTCTGGATCACCTGTACCGCCGACATATCGACGTTGCCTGCTTCGTCGAACAGGCCTTCAGGCAGATCGTCGGCGAGCATGTCGCCCGCAAAGGCCTTCAAGCGCGTGGCCAGTTCGGCAGCCTGATCAAACTGGCGCTCGATCTCGCGTGCTTGTCGGCTGGTCTTCTGGAAATCCTTCAACACCGCCGCGTGGTCAGCACCTTCAAAACGGGCGAGCTTGCGCTGCACATCCTGCAGACTGAGACCTAAGGCTCCGCGGTTGCCCAGCTTGCCGGCCAGATCGCGCATCTGGGCACGTGTGGCCAGGAAGGCGCGTTTGGCCTCCGCCAGCGAGTTCTGCTGTTCGGCGGTTCCAGCGGCGTCATCGATGACGTTGAGTAAGGCTTGTTGGCTTTCGCCGGCTAGCGAGGCGATCTGCCCCTGGCTGAACAGCCGGATCGGAAATCGCTGCGGCGTGATGGCCTGGCTGCTTGCCGGCTTGAATTGCTTCGCAGTAACGTCCCATTCTTCGACCGTGTGGCCGAGTTCGCCTTTGGACCAAAGCAACCGGTACGAACTGCCATCACGGTGGACTTGAAGGATGACGGCTGTCTCTGCACGCAAACCACCGACCTTGCCCTTGGGCGGATCGACGAAGTTCTTGAAGGTCAGCGCCGCATCCGAGCCGTCAACGAGTTCAGGGCCGCGACGGTAGGCCAATCGCAACGCATGCACCAGGGTGGACTTGCCCGTTCCTCGGCCACCGATGATGGCGTTGAAGTACGGGTTCAGCCGCAGTTCGGCCGGTTTGCGCTTGCCCATGACCTGGGCCTCGCGCACCACGATGCATTCGACGAAGTTCTCAGGCAACTTGAACGGGGCAAGGCCGTCGGTGGCATCGCTTCGCCGAACGGAAAAATCCTGGCCATCAACGAGTGCCAGGCGCAAACCCTCCAGGCTGGGCGTGGCCATCTTGATCCACGTGTAGCGACCGCCGGGAATGGGTGGCTCTTTGCTGAAGCTGTGGCAGTCGCTGCCCAGCACGCTGGCAAGCGCTGTCCTCCTTTCATCCCAGAAGGACGGGTAGACCGGACTGCTGGTCTTCCATTCCAGGGCGAGCAGCCCGGGGGCGTTGAGTGCTCCTTTGACCATGGCCGTCTCGAGAGCGCAGCGCCTGGAGTCTGGTTGCAGCCTCAGCAATCCCTTGCCTCCATCCACATGTGCTGGAATGGCAATGCCGCCGCAACGGTGAACTTCAGCAATGACCTCCATCACAGGGGCTCGTGTGATGGCAGCGCCTTCCTTGTCGTCGGTCTCTCCGTGCAGGTGCGCAGGGAATCCGACGCCGCCCAGCAGGCTGGTGATGGTTGCTGAGGTTGCATCGCGGTCAAAGATCGCCAGCACGTGGATGCCGCCCACCACCGAAATCTCCACACCGGGGAACAAGTGCAGTTCGCGGAACCCCTCGGGCGGCGCGCCGGTCTCGTTCTGGCGATTCATGTCTGCGTAGGCCGCCTTGAGCTTGTCGATCCACTCGCCCGTGTTGTGGTCGGTGATGGCCACGCAGTCGATCTCAGCCGCCATGTACTTGAGCAGCCAGGCCCGCGGCGTCAGTTCATCTGCAGTACCAATCTTGGCGTGCCAGTATGTGTCCTTGGAGGCAGGGGTGTGAGTGTGGAAGTCGAACTTCCAAGGGCGTGCGCCGGGGTAAGGCCAAGCCTGCGTCATCTTCCACTCCCCCGACCAAACCACGAGCCGGGGTCTTCAGTCGCCGCTTGCGCTTGCAAGCCCAGCTTGTTGGCGTGCTCCCGGATCAGCACCTCAAGCATGGACGAGATCGATCGATGTTCGCGCTCTGCGGCCAGCCGCAGAAGCAACTTGACTTCGGCACTGGTTCGGATCGAAAGGGTCTCGCTCTTGGGGGTCCGCATGGCAGCGCCTCACTGAAGGTGGAGGTGTACTGCAAATGTACTGCGACTGTGGCCGCGTGAGTTGCGAGCCGTCTGGCCAGCAGAAAGCTGGTCCCCCCGGCAGGAATCGAACCTGCATCTGGCGCTTAGGAGGCGCCCGTTCTATCCATTGAACTACGGCGGGCTTCGGGGTCGTTGCCGCTGGAACTGAGCTAGGGCGGAACGGCGACGGATTTTCGCATGCGGGTTTCGTCGGTCTCGCCGAAGCGGCGGACCCAGATCAGGTCCAGGCTGCTGTCCAGGCCCGACTGCGCGCGCACCGTGAAGCGCTGCGCGACGCGGTAGGTCAGCTGCCAGGTGCCGGCGGTGGCGTTGACGCCGCGCTCGTAGCCGAGGTACCAGCGCCGGCCGAGGTTCTTGCCGATGGTGATGACGGTGTCGCGCACGTCGCCCTCGCGCTGGCTCAGGCTGAGTTCGTCGATGCCCAGGTTGCGCAGCAGCTGGTCGGTCGGGGCCTCGCCCTCGCCGGCGAGCAGCGCCACGGCAGCGCGTTGCAGCAGGGCCAGGTCGTTGCGGCCCAGGCCGTCGCTGGCGCGGCCGAGCATCAGCCACGACAGCTTCTCCTGCTCGCCCATCTCGGGCTCGGACACCAGGCGCACGCGTGGACTTTGCGCGCTGCCGGTGATCTGCACGCCGACCCGCACGTCCAGGTTCGGGCGCAGCGCCAGGATATCCAGCCGTGGGTTGTCGCGCGGGCCGGTGAAGGTCAGCTCGCCACGCGCGACCTCCAGCTTCTGGGCATAGGCCGCATAGGTGCCCTTGTCGGTGAACACCGAGCCGTTGATCGCCAGCTGGCCACCCGGCGCCGTGAAACGCAGCTTGCCACGCAACTCGGTCTCCAGGCCGCGGCCCTTGAGCTGCAGGCGCTCCCCGAGGTCGACCTGCGCGTCGAGTGCAAAGTTGCGCAGCAGATGGCTCACCGTCTCGTGGCCGGCGCCAGGCCCCGCGCTGCCACTGCCGGCCACGGGCTCGGTGTCGCTGCGACTGCTGCCACTGCCACCACTGGCACCACTGCGAACCACGACGTCGTCGTCCAGGCTCGGCGCATCCTTGCCGCTGATGTCGATCTGGCCTTCGTCGACCCTCATCTGCGCGTTCAGCGCCATCTTCTCGCCCTGCACGCGCAGCGTCGCATCGCCGCTGGCGGTGAGCAGCCGGTCGACCCGGCCGATGACGCGGAAGCGTTCGGCCCGGGCGACGATCCGGGCCACCGGCTCGCGCGGGCGTTCGGCGCGTGCACCGATCGGCAGCGTCGCGTCGCCGCTGAGCTCGAGCGTGCCCTCGCCCCCCTTGAGCACGAAGCGCTCGATCACGGCGCGGTCGCCATCGAGCTTGAGCCTGACCTCGCCATCGCTGACGTTGATGCCCTGCAGCAGGTGGCGCACGGCGATGCCCTGGCCGGTGAGCTCGCCGACGTAGTTCGGCTCGCTGAAGCGGCCCCCGACGCGGAACTGGGTCTGCACCTCGCCGGCCAGTCGCCAGCCGGGCGGCACCCAGGGCGACCAGATGCCGATGTCGCGCACTCGGGCCTCGATGGCGCCTTGCAGCGCCGCCTCGGGTGCGGGCCAACGCAATGCGGCGTCGGTCCGCACGAGCAGGCTGCCGTCGATCTCGCCCAGCCCGCGACTGCGCAGCCGCGGGCTGAAGCTCCAGTTGCCGTCGCGTGCCGACAGCCGCAGCTGCAGGTCCGCCAGGCCCAGCAGCTGAAGCCCTTCGCCCCGATTGACGGTCAGGTCGCCGTCCAGGCGCTCGACGCGGACGTCGGCCTCGAACTTCTCGCGCGCGTCGAGCACGATGCGCCCGGCCAGCCGCAGATCGCCGCCCCAGCCGATGCCGGGTTGCGTGCGCGTGAGCAGCGGGGCGACGGCAAACGACTCAAGGTCGGCGCGCATGCCCCAATGCACATGCTCGCCCTGCAAGCGCGCCTGGATCTCGTCCCAGCGCAGGCGCAGCGTGTTGCCCAGCACCAGCCGGCCCGGGTCCATGCGCAGCCATTGCCAGGCGCCGTTGACGCCAAAGCCCAACTCGGCCCGCAGGGCGCCGGTCTCGAGCCAGGGTGCGCTGCTGCTGCCACTCCCCCCACCGCCCACGGCCAGCCGTTCGAGCGCCCCGCGCCAGGTGCCGCCGCCGCCGGCCTGCGGCAGCCAGCTTCCCTTGCCTTGCAACTCGACACGGGTGCTGCGTTCGTCGAGCGGCAGACCCAGCATCTGCTGCACCGCCGGCGCGGGCGTGTACGGCAGCGAGGACGTGGCCCCGAGCCGATGCTCGGCCAGCGTGCCGTCGAGCCGGGCCTGCAGCGTGTCGAGTCGCCGGCCCTGGGCCAGCAGGCCCGTGGCGTCCAGCGCCAGCGTCAACGGCGCGGACTGAGCCCCGGCGGTCGTGACGGCACCGAGGTCGACGCGCCAGTCGAGCTGGCCCTGTTGCAGCCCGATGGCGCCACTGCCCGTGCCCGCCTTGAGCCCCTGGACACGGGCGCGACCGCTCGAGCGCAGGTCGGGCCAGCGTCCCAGCAGCTCGGCCTCGGCCAGAACGCTGCCGGCCTGGGGCAGCCACTCGGCCAGCGCCGGATGCAGTGGCGCCAGCGGCTTGAGGTTCGCGAGCTGGGGTGCATCGAGCGTGAAGGCGATGCGGTCCGACGCGCCGGCCCCGGTCGGGTCGCCTTGCCCGGTGAGCCGCAGGCGGTTGCCGCCCAGGGTCAGGTCGCCGGTCAGCGTGGCCGCCGGAGCCGTCGACGGGGTGCCGGGCTGTCCACCTGTGCTGCGCGCGTAGCCCAGCGTCAGCTCGCCGCGTGTGGCCACGCCGGCCAGTTGGCTGTCGGCCCAGGCCAGGCGGCCGCTGCCGGCCAGCCGCTGCGCCCAGGCCAGCCAGGCGCCACCGGGCGTCGCGGCGCCTTTTGGCGCGGTGGGCAACCCGCCGGCGCCCCGCAGGTCAAAGGCCCACTGGGCATTCAACCGGTGCGGGCCACGGCGCCAGGCCGCACCCTCGGCACCCGGCCACCAGGGGACCGGGTCGAAGTGTTCGATGCGGCCCTGGCTGCTGGCCTGCCAGGGTGCGGCCAGCGGCCGGTCTCCCAGTGCACCGTCGAAACGTCCACTCAGTTCGGCTCGCGCGGCGCCGGCCGTGGCGACAAACTGTCGAAGCAGGACACGCCGAGGCTCGAGGCGGGCGTCGATCTGGACCGACACCGGTTGCGGCGCCAGCGCCAACTGGCCCTGCAGCGAGCTGCGCAGGTCCATCTGCCAGGCCGTGTTGGGCCCGGCCTGCGCCCACGTCAAGTCCAGCGGCCCGGACAGCTTCATCGCGGCGGCACGCAGGTCGAGCCGGTGCGGCGCCAGCTCGGACAGCCGGGCCTCGAGCTCCACGGCACGTTCGCTTCCCCAGAGCACCTGGGCCTGAATGTCGACCCGGCCGGCGCTGCCGCTCGTGTCGGCCAGTGCCAGCTCCAGCCGTTCGAAGCGCACCCGGTCCCGTTCCTGCAGGCTGCCACGCGCCGATGCGCGCAGTTTGGCCAGCGGCAGGCGGCGCTGGTCCCAGCGACCGGGCAGGCTGTTGTCCAGCTCCGCCTCGATCTGCACCGGCGCGGTGGCCGAGGCGGCGGCGAGTCGCACGGTGCCACTCAGCCGCGTCTGCGGCGCCTCGGCCCACGCGCCGCCGGCCAGTGCCGCAATGTCCAGTGCCTGCGCCTTGGCGTCGAGCCGGGCGACGGGCCACTGCTGCAGGGGCCGGGCCAGGGCACTGAGTTCGAGGCGCTGCGGTGTGCCGCGAGCTGACGATGTGGCGACGCTCTGGAGCTGCGCCTCGAGTGCGATCTCGGCCAGCGGGCCGCGGGCCTGCACGGTGGCGTTCCAGGGGGGCAGCCTGGACTCGCTGCCTGCCGGGGCGGCTGCAGGGCCGAGATCCAACAGGGCTTCCAGCGCATACGGCGCGGTGTTGGCGATCGCCACGCGGCCCCGTGCCACCAGGCCGAAGCCGCTCCCGGCCAGTGCCTCGATGCGGTGCTGGCCGCCAGGGCGGGACTGCCACAGAACGCCCTGCGCCGCGACGCCGGCCAGCGGGTCGAGTCCGGAAATGTCGATGCGGTCCAGCGTCACCGCCTTGGCCGCGACCCGTACTGGAAACGCCAGCGTTTGCGGCAACGGCCGCGGGAACACCGTGGAAGGCGGCCCGGTGTGCACCCGCAGGTGGTCGGTGGCGACTCGGTCGAGCTCGAGCGACAGCCAGGTGTCGCCGTCGGGCCGCCACTGCCAGCGCAGGCCATGCAGCTCGAGCCGGTCGAACTCGACCCACAGGGGGTCGGGCTTTGGGCCGGTCGCAGCGGGTGGTGGATCCGCTTGCCAGCGCAGGCCTCTGGCCACCCAGGGCTTGCCACGCATGGCCTCCCAGAGCGTGCCCTCCACGGCCTGCACCGAAAGCCCCGGCGCACGGTGCAACCACCAGCGGTTGCCCGCCTCGCTGGCGACCGACCAGGCGGCAAACCCCGCCGCAGCGACGAGCGCGAGCACGGCCAGCAGCAGCGGCGTGCCCAGGACCACCAGCACGACGCGCAGCCACAGCCGGCGCCACCGGCCCGTGGCGGCCGGTTGGCTTTGTGTGGCGATGGGGGTCGGGTCCACGTCAGCTCTGTCCTGCGCTCAGAACGCGATGCCGATGCTGAAGTGCAGGCGGCCTTGGCCGGTGGCCCGCGCGATTGCCCAGTCGAGCTTCAGCGGCCCGACCGGGCTGCGCCAGCGCACGCCGACGCCGTAGCCGATCTGCGGATCCAGTCCGGGCCAGTTGTCGGCGGCGTTGCCGGCGTCGACGAAGACCGCGCCCCAGACCGACGGCAGGCGCAGGCTGACCGGGCGCGCCAGCTCGAGGCTGCCGGTGAAGATCGTCCGTCCGGAGCCGACCACGCCGTTGCGGATCGGGCCGAGCGAGCGGTAGCCGTAGCCGCGCACCGAGTCGTCGCCGCCGGCGCGGAACAGCTGCGAGTCCGGCGGAAACACGCCGGGGTCGGCGAAGACGCGGCCCAGCTCGACCCGGGCCTGCCCGTACCAGGCCGCACCCAGCGGACGGTAGGCGGTCAGCCGGGCATAGCCCCGCGTGAACGGTCCTCGCTGCGTGCCCAGGCCCTGGGCCTGGCCGATGCCGATCTGGCCGGCCGCGCTGAAACCCTCGGTCGGCAGCACGACGCTGTCGAGGTCGCGCCAGACGCCGTGGTAGTGCACCGACAGCGCGCTGATGCTGCTGACCCGGCCGGTGTCGATGGCACGCCGCGAGCGCTCGGCCTCGACGAAGTAAAGCCGCTCGATGCGTCCGCCTTCCTGAGCCCGGCCCAGGCGCACGCGCTGCGAGAGCACGATGTCGTTGTCGCCCTCCAGCCGCTCGATCGCCAGGCCGAGCAGGTTGCGCCAGAGGCCGTCGCCCGGGTGGCTGGACAGCTCGCCGTTCCAGGTCTGTTGTCGCTCGCCCCATTCGGCCTTGTTGCGCGCCACCAGCGGCAGGCCCAGGACCCGCCGCCAGAGGTGCTCGACCGAAGCGCGGGCGCGGGTGTTGGCCGAGAAGCCCGCGCCGAAGGTCCAGACCTGCATCGGCGCCTCGCGCAGGCGCACCAACAGCCTGGCCTGGGATGCCTCGGCCACCGTAGTGTCCAGCGTCACCGTCACGGCTTCGAAGAGGCCGGACTTCTGCAGCCGCTCCTGAAAGTCGAGCAGCATCGCCTCGGTTGCCGGCGCGCCGGCACTTGCGGCGGCGAGATGACGCACCGTGCTCTCTTCATGGGCCACGAGGCCGTCGATGACGAGCCCGCCGTAGCGGTACAGCGGTCCGCTGTCGACGACCAGGAAGAGATCGACCGTGTCGGTGGCGGCATCCACCGTCGCCGCCGTGCCGGCCCAGCTGGCGCTGGCATAGCCGGCGGCGCGCACCAGGGCCAGCCCCGCAGCCTTGGCTTCGCTCCAGGCCGGGTTGCGGAACTCGCTGCCGGTCTTCAGGGCAAAGCCGGAATTGAGCTTGTCCCAGGTGGCCTTGGCGTGGGCTTCGCCGGCGTTGTCGCCGCGTTCGAGCTCGCCTTCGGCGATCAGCGTCAGGCGGCGGATCCGTGCGCGCGGGCCGGGATCGATCTCCAGCCGCACGATGTCGGCCTCGCCGGCACGCAGTCGCGGCTGTCGCAGCAGCGCGATCTTCGGCGAGAAGTAGCCCTCGGTCTGGAGCAACTCGCGCACCTGCGCGGGCGCGGCGTCGATCAGGCGCGACCACTCGCTTTCCTCGACATCGGTGCGCGCCAGCCGGCCCAGGCGCACGACGTCGAGGTGGCGCTCGACCAGGGCCTTGAGCAGCGGGGGCGCGACGATGTCGACACGGATCCCGGCCGTCGGCGCCGAGGCTTCGGCTTCGATCGCCGTCACCAGCAAAGGCGCCTCGACGGTGGCGACGGTGCTGGTCGCCCCGGGTGCTGATGCAGGTGCCGATGCAGGTGCCGATGCAGGTGCCGATGCAGGTGCCGATGCAGGTGCCGATGCAGGTGCCGAAAACGTGG